>Ga0209393_1000006_pt1 | contig 123883 bp, 111 predicted proteins | sample SSWtaG_2_FD_184117 | JGI IMG/M metagenome (GOLD analysis project Ga0209393, IMG submission 184117) | Hot spring microbial communities from Sandy's Spring West, USA to study Microbial Dark Matter (Phase II) - SSWsed_130316 (SPAdes)... | ecosystem: Environmental > Aquatic > Thermal springs > Hot...
AATAATGCGAAAGCTTTCTTCTTCTATGCTTTGTGGGGTGTAGGTTCTTATTTCGTCTATACGCTCCTTTACGATCTCGGCAAGTCTTTCATGTTGTCCAAGGGGCTTGGTTATCAGCACCTCCGCCGAAGGAAAATCAGCCTTAACTCTCTCAACAAGCTCTGGTAGGTCTTTCGTTACATGAACGCCAGCTGAGAGAAAAAGAGGATGAAGGATTACCCTTTTTGCCCCATCCTTAAGGCACTGCCTTAGGGCAGACTCCACATCCGGTTCCCCAAATTGAAGATAGGCTAACACCACCTCCTCTTCTGGCACATCAAGAATTTTAGAGAGATAACACCTAAAGGGCTCCCAAGCATTGGCAGACCGCTTTGGGCTCCCATGCAACACGAGCATTATCTTTTCTTTTTCGCCTTTCATCTTAAAGGGGCCTCCATTAGTAAAGTTGCCTTTCCTTCATGACAGGAAAGTTTTACCTTTGCTCCAAATAGTAAAGGGTAATTTTTTTTACCATGTCCAAAGGGAAAGTCAATCCCAATGGGAATATTTTCTGGCAGGTTATGCTGAAGGTTATGGAGCAAGGCTTCTGAAGAGATACCGCCTAAGTCTCCAAATGCAATGCCTTTTATTCTCCTGGTAGATAAAGTGAGGATGACCTGTATGAGAGCCCGCTCCAAGCGATGGGGTGCTTCCTTCACATCTTCAAAAAAGAGGACCATATCTTCTTCGAAAGGAAGATAAGGGGTCCCGCATAGGCTGGCAAAGGTAGCAAGGTTCCCTCCAATGAGATATCCATGGGCTTCTCCCTCTCGGTAAGCCCTTCCTTCAAGAACAAGCTCTCTTCTTTTCCCCTCAAGGAGCTCCAATAAAAAGTTAAGGCAATCTTTTTCGACCTCAGGTAAGTTGAGGACCATCGGAGCATGGATACCTATTTTTCTAAATTTTTTCCAAAAGTAGGAGTGAAGGATTGTGATATCGGAAAAGCCAATTAAAGGAGGGATTTGGGAGGGCTTAAGGTTTAATTTTTCTAAATACTCATCTAAGAAGGGAAGTATTTTTATGGCTCCAAAGCCACCCCGAACCGCCCATAGATAATCAAACTCTTGCGTGGCAATTATTTCCGCTAAAAGAAAGGCTGTTATCGAAGGGATAGACGGAGTAGGGTCCGCAAAGGTTTTAAAGGATATTCCAAGTCCTTTTAGGACTTCAAGCCCCTTTGCTAAATCCTCTTCCTTTGGGGGGCTTGAAGGCTGAACTACGGCAACGCGGAGCATCTTTTCCAAAGAAAATAGAGTCCTTGAAGCGTAAGAAGAGGCTCAACTCTTTTTATCCGCCTACTTAAGGGAGAAATTACCCTGGCAAGCCCTCCTGTTGCTATGACCTCAGGATTGGTCTTCATTTCAGAGCTAAGCATGTCAATCAAGCCATCAGCAAGGCAGGCAAATCCATGAAGGATTCCGCTTTTCATCGCTGAGATGGTATCTTTCCCGAGAGGAGATTCTGGAGGTGAAAAAAGGTCTATTTTAGGGAGCTTTGCCGTCTTGAAAAAAAGACTTTCTGAGGCAGAAAGAACACCAGGAGCAATAGCGCCACCAAGATAGATTCCAGCCTCAGAAATACAATCAAAGGTAGTAGCTGTCCCAAAATCAACGACGATGCAAGCCTTCCTATACTTTTCCCAGGCTGAAAAGGCGTTAACAATCCTATCTGCCCCAACCTCAGAAGGATACTTCAAATCTATCTTTATGGGAACAGTCTCTGGGCTTGCAACTAAGACCTCTCTTGCAAGCCATTTTCTCCCCAGTTCAACCCAAAAGGGGGTCAAGCTTGGAACAACAGAAGAGATAGAAAGTCCTTTAATTTCGTAAAGCTTGACTTGGTATAAGTCTAAAAAACCTTTTAGTTTTACTAAGAGCTCTTCAGTTGAAACAGGGGTTTCAGTGCGAAAGCTTCCGCAAGCCTTTAGCGCTCCGTCAAGATGGAAGATGGCAAAGCCAGTAGAGGTGTTTCCAACATCTACGGTCAGTAGATACTCAGACATGGGCTAAGAGATAGCAAACCCAGTTATCCTTTGCTCTTTTTTCAAGGATTTTAACCGGTGCTTTATTTAAGGTAGACTCAATCTCTTCACACATAGTATAGACAATGCCTGAAAGGATGTAATATCTTGCTGAAAAAAATTCTTCTTTGCTTAAGAGCTCCAACAACAACCCTTTATAAAGGTTTGCTAAAATAAGGTCCCCCTCGTAGGGTAGATGCTCCCGAACATCTCCTTCTATGACCTCTGCAGAAAGGTTGTTTAAGGCAAGGTTATGCTTGGCTACTTTTACACAAAGGGGATTGTAGTCAAGGGCAACAACCTCTTTTCCAAGCTTTGCCCAAAGAAGGGTTAAAATTCCGCTTCCACAACCAAGGTCAAAAACCTTCTTAATAGTTGGGTCAAGGTTGTAGAGGTCCCATGAAGCGTTGAGCACCATCTCTGTTGTGGGATGAATGCCTTCACCGAAGACAACGCTTGGGTCAAACCGAAGGTCATATTCTCCTTCATACCAAATGGGGGCAATCTTTATAGGACCTACATTGAAAGGCCGAGGGACCCGCCTTTCGTTCCACTCCGAAAAGGGGACAACATCCTTTATGTCAAGAATAAGGTTATACTTTTTAACAAGGCTTTCTACAAGCTCATCCTTTGGCTTATGAAAGAAAAGAACTCCTATCCCATCCTCTTCCCAATACCCAATAAGGTCTGGGTCATCAAAGGTTCGTAGCTCAGGATGAGTGTTTCTAAAGCCGTAGATGTAGAATTTTGTGTATTCCTTGTAGGGCGGTCTAAGCATCTCTATAAGCTTACTTAGTTAAGGAAAAATTTCAACAGCCTTTCAAAGAAAGGTGCCCCAAGATACTGAAAAATAAGCCCTAAGAAAAGGTTTAGTAAGAGCCAAAGGAGGATGAGATACCTTATACGCCTTTTCTTTTTTACAAAGAACCCTTTTTCTAAGCCTTCGCGGGCAAACACTCTTCTAAGAAAGGAAATTCTCTCATAAAGACCGTAGTGATGCCATGATTTCTCAAAAAGTTGCCCTGTTACCTCACCAACCTTGTATAGGGCTTTAACTAAAGGAGCCTCTGACCCAATGTAATAGCAGGCAAACAAGTCAGCCTCTCTTTCTAAGGACCTTAAAAAATAGGCAAAAATGTAACGGAAGAAGATAAAAGCAAAGATTATCAGGTAGATGGAAAGGGATATTTCAAAGAGCCCTTTGTTTTTTTCAAAAAATTCAGAAAAAGCATCAACATCTTCAAAGGTTAGAGCAAAAGGAAGGAAGAAGAGGAAAAGCAAGTTCAGCAGATACAAAGCGAAGCTAAGGAGGAGAAGGAATAGCCATACTCCGTGATGATTACGCAGGTGGGCAATCTCATGGGCTAAAACCCCAAGCACCTCATCCTCATCAAGCACTTTCAAAAGAGGCTCGCTAAAGAAGAGATACCTGAAGGGAGGAACAAAACCTAAAACACCTGCCGTGTAAAGCCTTGCTCCTATGGGCTCAAGGACGAGGATGTTCCGAAATTTAATCCTTAAAGCTCTGGCAAAGTTTTCTATGAGATTTCTCAAATAGCCTGAAGAAAGCTCATAAACTGGAAGGATCTTTACCATCATTGCTGGCGCAAGGGTAAGAATAAGAAAAATAAAACTTACGGTACGGAAAGGGTAATCAAAGGTAAAATATTCGGCGGTTTCTTCAAGAAGGTATAGCAGAAGAAGGGGAAAAAGCAGCGCAGAAAGGAGCCTTGTATACTTTAAGTTCAGATTGTGGAGAAGAATTCGGGTTGGCAAATAATAGTGAAAAAAGAGTAAAAAAGAAGGTATAAGACCAAAATACCTGTCCTCAAAAAACTTCTTAACTCCAAAAATGCTTAAGTCTGCAGTAAAAAAGGAAAAAATCATCAGAAAAATAAGGATATGCACAGAACGAGGAGGTCTGCTACTTAATGGAAGAGCCTTTCTAAATAATATCAAAATTAAAAAGAAAAGAACTTCTTTCGAAAGAAAAAGAAAAACTAAAAACCAACTGTTTAGGCCTAAATCAAGAGGAGGAGTAAGCTCAACGAGTAAAAAGGCAAACCAAAGGAATATTAAATCTTCATAGATCACTCTTAAAATTTAAAAGGAAAGTAGATATTTAACAAGGGCTTGCCTTTCCTTAGGTCAGATCTTTTTCGTAAGGTTAATAAAGGGTTTCATTATTCCAATCTTGATTTATCCATGATAGGTTCACGCTTACCAAGAAAGAACTCTTCAAGCTCTTTTGCCTTGCCAGCGTAAGCTTTAGAGACCTCTTTTACTGAAGGGGCAACTACGCTTGAGCCTTCAGAGTGACAGGCTGAGCACCCTAACCTTTGAAAAACCTTCTTTCCCATTTTGGCATCCTGCGCATATAATTGGCTCGTAAAAATAAGACTGCCTACTAAAGTTAAAGCTAAAACATTAACTGATTTTTTAAACATTATGAACCCTCCTTCTTACCTACTAATAAAATATCCCCCTTTTTCAACCTTTGACCGAGGGCAAACTCATAGGCTGACATCCTCTTTTTACCTTCAAGCTGAACCTCTTCAAGCAAAAGGGCACCCTTCCCACAAATAACTAAAATGCCTTCTTTTGATATGTTCAAGACTGTGCCGGGTGAAGCATCGCCTTCTTTAATATCTATGTTCTTTGCCTTGTAAACCTTGAGGATTTTCCCTTGATAGTAGGTCCAAGCAGATGGCCAGGGTTGAAACGCCCTAACTTTTCGTTCGATCGTCAAGGCATCCTCATCCCATCTAAAAAAGCCGTCTTCCTTTTTAAGAAGCGGGGCATAGGTTGCCTTATCATGTTCCTGAGGCTGAGGAACAAGCCTTCCTTCTTTGTGGAGCTTTAAAGCCTTATCAAGGGCGACGACAGCTAAATGCTTTAGTTTCTCTGTTAAGCTCGGAGTTGTCTCATCTTCCGCAATTTCTATCCTTTCTTGAAGAAGAATAGGACCGGTATCCATGCCCTCATCCATCTGCATAACGGTGATGCCTGTTTCACCTTCACCTGTGAGAATGGCGTAGGCAATAGGGGAGGCTCCCCGGAATTTTGGTAAAAGTGAGGCGTGAAGATTCCAAAAACCAAATCTTGGGATCTGGAGTAGTTCAGAAGGCAAGATCTTTCCGTAGGCAAAGACAACTCCAAGGTCCAAATCAAAGTTTTTTATCCTTTCCAAAAAAACCTCATCCCGGAGCTTAGCAGGCTCAAGAACTGGCAAACCCTTTTCTTCAGCCCAGGTCTTAACGGGAGAAGGGGAGGGCTTAAGCCCTCGCCCTTTTGGCTTTTCTGTTTGAGTGACAACTAACACCAAATTTTCGTTGTAGTATAAATATTCAGCAACAGGGATAACAAATTCCGGCGTCCCAAAAAAGGCTACTCGGTATTTTTTCATTTAGTGCTTTACTTTCTTGTGAAATTCAAATTCTCCTGTCTCGTTTACGTCAACCACTACCACGTTCCCCTCAGTAAAAACCCCTTCAAGCACTTTTATGGCTAAGGGGTTTTCTATGTATCTCTGGATAGCCCTCTTCAAGGGTCTTGCTCCAAAGATGGGGTCGTATCCTACTTCAGCGATCTTTTGCTTTGCCCTTTCAGTGATCTCCAAGAATAACCCCTTTTCAGCAAGGCGAGAGTTGAGATACTTTATCTGGATGTCGACTATTTGCAAGATATGGTCCATCGTAAGGTTGTTAAAGATGATGATTTCATCGATCCTGTTTAAGAATTCAGGTCTTAAGGTAGTCTTAAGGAGGTCCATGATCTTTCTTTCAATCTCTTCCTTCCCGTAGAATCCTTCTTGGAAGTAGTGGCTTCCAAGGTTTGAAGTCATGATAATGATGGTGTTGCTAAAGTTGACGGTGCGTCCTTTACCGTCGGTAAGCCTTCCGTCGTCAAGCACTTGAAGTAGGATGTTAAACACCTCAGGATGAGCCTTTTCAATCTCGTCAAGAAGGATAACTGAATAGGGCTTTCTCCTAACAGCTTCGGTCAATTGTCCACCCTCTTCGTAACCAACATACCCTGGGGGGGCACCAATAAGCCTTGACACTGAATGCTTTTCCATGTATTCGCTCATGTCTAATCTAATCAAGGCTTTCTCGGTGTCAAACATAAACTCAGCAAGGGCTTTAGCAAGCTCTGTCTTACCAACGCCGGTTGGACCAATGAATAGGAAGGAGCCAATAGGCCGGTTTGGGTCCTTGAGCCCAGCTCGAGCTCTACGGATGGCGTTTGCGATGGCAGATATTGCATGATCCTGCCCAACTACCCTTTCCCTCAATCTGTCCTCAATCTTAAGGAGCTTTTCCCTTTCTGATTCGAGAAGCCTCTTCACCGGGATGCCCGTCCATTTAGAAATTATCTCGGCAATGTCCTCTGCATCAACCTCCTCTTTAAGGAAACGTTTACCCTTTTGAACCTCGGAAAGCTTTTCGTTCTTTTGGGCTAATTCCTTCTCAAGCTGAGGGATAAGCCCGTAGATGATCTCTGCTACCCGGTTTAGGTCTCCTTGTCTCTCTGCCTGCTGAGCTTCAATCTTAAGCTGGTCAATCCTCTCTTTGATCTTTCTGATCTCTTGAATGATCTCCTTTTCCCTTTGCCATTGAGCCTTCATTTCTTCAGCTTGCTTTCGGAGTTCAGTAAGCTGTTCGAGAAGCTTCTGCAACCTCTCCTTAGCCTTGGGGTCAGTTTCCTTCTCTAAGGCAACCTTTTCGATCTCAAGCTGCTTGATCTTTCTTTCAATCTCGTCTATCTCGGTTGGCATAGAGTCGATCTCGATCCTAAGCTTTGCTGCCGCCTCATCTATAAGGTCTATAGCCTTGTCAGGTAGGTATCTATCAGTAATGTAGCGATGAGAAAGGGTAACGGCAGCTATGATGGCGTTGTCTGTAATTTTTACACCGTGGTGAACTTCATACTTTTCCTTAAGACCTCTGAGGATTGCTATAGCTTGCTCTATCGTTGGCTCTTCGACATACACAGGCTGGAAACGTCTCTCTAAAGCCGGGTCCTTTTCTATGTATTTTCTGTATTCTTCGATGGTTGTTGCGCCGATGCAGTGTAGCTCACCCCTTGCAAGGGCTGGCTTTAGCATGTTTGCTGCATCCATAGCCCCTTCAGCTGCACCAGCCCCAACGATAGTATGGATCTCATCAATGAAGAGGATGATCTCTCCCTCGCTTGCCTGCACTTCAGCAAGTATTCCCTTTAGCCTTTCCTCAAACTCTCCCCGATACTTTGTTCCTGCAAGGAGGCTTCCGAGGTCAAGCTGAATAATCCTCTTATTTTTTAAGATTTCTGGGACATCGCCTGCCACGATCCTCTGGGCAAGCCCCTCAACGATAGCAGTTTTACCAACGCCTGGTTCACCAACGAGAACAGGATTGTTTTTAGTTCTCCGAGAAAGGATATGCATTACACGACGGATCTCTTCGTCCCTTCCGATAACTGGGTCAAGCTTTCCAGCCTTGGCAAGGGCTGTAAGATCCCTCCCGAAACGTTCAAGGGCTTGATACTGCTCCTCAGGGTTCTGGTCAGTGATACGCCTTCCCTTGCGGATCTGCTTAATAACTTCCATGGCTGAGGTAAAGGTTGCTCCTCTGCGGCGGAGGGCTTCGCCAGCTTTAGTAGGGCTATCGATTATGGCTAATAAAAGATGCTCAGTTGAGATGTAGGCATCCCGCATTTCTTTTGCTAAAGCTTCAGCCCTGTCTAACACCTGTTTTAAAGGCATGGATATGTAGAGCTGATAAGCCCCACCTGAGACCCTTGGAAGCCTTTCTAAAATTTCGTCAAGCTCAGTAGAGATTATCTTTGAATTTATGCCCAGCCTATCAAGGATGGTGGAAATAATCCCACCCTCTTGCTCTATCATCGCTTTAAGTAGATGCTCCGGATGGAGCTCCGTGTGATTGTAAGACTCTGCAAGTTTTTGTGCAGATTGAAGCGCCTCCTGAGCTTTAAAAGTAAACTTTTCAAGCTTCATGTAACAACCTCCGACAAAGTCTTTTTTCTTTTAAAGATAAAAACAAGGTTTAAGAATTCAAGGTATAAAATGTCTGAACTAAGGGTCTTGAATTTAAAAACGATGTGTTTAACTTTTATGTTAGAAAAAGAAAAATAAAATTTAAAAGGAGGTGATAGGTATGGCAGACTTAGTAGTATGGCGTCCATTTCAAGAATTAAGAAAGGAGATTGACAGACTATTTAATGAATTCTTTAGCAGACCTTTAATTCCTGAAAAGTTTGAATGGTTTGAATGGACACCAGCTGTGGACGTATCTGAAACTGAGGATAGTATAATTGTAAAAGCTGATTTACCTGGGGTAAAACCAGAGGAGATTGAAATTAACATTTCTGACAACATCCTGACTATTAGAGGTGAAAAGAAGAGAGAAGAAGAGGAAAAGAAGGAAAACTTCTATCGTGTAGAAAGGTATTATGGAAGTTTTATGAGAGCTATTCAACTTCCCACTGAGGTAGATGTAGAAAAGGTAAAGGCAACTTACAAAGACGGTGTCTTAAAGGTTGTTTTACCTAAGAAGGTTGAGCCAAAGAGAACCATTAAGGTTGAAGTTGAGAAGTAAAATGGTCGTATCCCTGGGGGGTAACTTCCTTTAGCCCCCCAGATTCTCTTAAAAACAACTTTCTTTCTGAGATAATTTCGCCTACATCATAAAGTCTTCTGCTTAGAGTTTCTTCAATCTTTTTGATTGCCTTTAAATTTTCTTTTGACACCGTAAAAAGGAGGGCAAAATCTTCTCCCCCAGCCAAGGCATCATCTACAGTTGCGGAAGGAGCAATGGGAATTTTTTCTACCTCAACGATTGCTCCAACGTTTGATGGTCTGCAAAGACGATGGAGGTCAAGGAGAAGACCGTCTGAAATGTCAATCATGCTTTCTACAATCGGGCTTAGGTGGCGTCCAAGCTCAACTTCAGGCTCTGGGCGAAGATGGGCTAACCGAACTTCTTTCGGGATTTCTTCAAGGGGCTTTTCTTTTATTAGTCTTAAGAAGGCTGAACTTGCTCCAAGAGGTCTTGAAACAAAGATTTTATCCCCTGGTTTGGCGGTTGACCTAAGCACCGGTCTTTCAGCTACACCAACCATGGCAAGATTTAAGAAAAAGACCGGGCTTCTTACCGTGTCTCCGCCAACAAGCTTTGCCGAATACTTTTCTAAACAGGCGTTCAATCCTTCAAGCAAGGGGTCAAGCCAAGCTTTATCAAGGGCAAGGCTTGAGCCAAGGGTAAGGACGGCATAGAGAGGGGTCCCGCCCATGGCGGCAATGTCTGAAAGGTTAACCGCTGAGAGCTTATAACCAAGGTCAAAAAAGGTATAGTAATCAAGTTTGAAGTGGATGCCCTCAACAAGGGCATCCGTTGTGAAAAGCAAATATTTGTTATCTTGAAGTTTGATGACCGCGCAGTCTTCTTCTGAAGAAGCAAGAATTTCTTTATTTTGCGGAAGAAATTTTCTTAAGTATTCGATCCACTCCTGTTCGGTCACGCTTCTAACTTAAAAAAATTGTTATTCTGCGCTCATAAGCTCAAAGTCGCTGAAAAAGAAAGGGATTTCCCTGCTTGCCGATTCTTTGCTATCAGAACCGTGAACGGTATTTTTTTCCTTATCAAGCCCGTAGAGTTTTCTTATGGTTCCTTCTTCTGCTTGAGCAGGGTCGGTTGCTCCCATAAGTTCCCTAACCTTGGCTATGGCATTTTCTCCCTCTAAGACCATGGCTACGATAGGACCTGAGCTCATGTAGTTTGTTAAATCTTCATAAAAGGGTCTCTCCTTATGGACAATGTAGAAGGCTTTTGCTTGCTCTTTAGTGAGACGCACCTTCTTTAGGGCTACAACCCGAAGCCCCTTTTCTTCAAAGTGAGCAATAATCTTTCCGATAAGGTTTCTGCTAACACCGTCAGGTTTTATCATCACAAGAGTCCGTTCCATCATCCCCTCCTTTATCATTTTTATGATGTTGCCAAACTATAACCGAGATTTCCTGCTTTTACAAGCTCCTTGGTTGTTGTGAGAAGGGTTGCAAGGCTTTCACATTCCTCAGTCTTGTCAAGAGATGGCAGGAGGCTCTTCGAAAAAATCCCTTTCTCTCTCCAATTTTGAGGAAAGCGAAGGATCTACCCTTTTATGTCGCCCTTAGGCCGAAGCCCTGAGCGCAGTAGCCCGAAGGACCTCACGAGATCCTTCGCTTCGCTCAGAGGTCCTTCGGTCGCATTCGCTCCCTCAAGGACGACACCCCCACCATGTCGCCCTGAGCGTCAGCGAAGGGCCTCTTATTTGTCACCCTGAGGCCGTAAGGCCGAAGGGTCTCTGAGATCCTTCGCTTCGCTCAGGATGACCCCCCACCATGTCGCCCTGAGCGTCAGCGAAGGGCCTCTTTTTTGTCACCCTGAGGCCGCAAGGCCGAAGGGCCTCTGAGATCCTTCGCTTCGCTCAGGATGACCCCCACCATGTCGCCATAAGCCTAAGCCCTGAGCGCGGTAGTCCGAAGGGGCAGCGAAGGGCCTCTTTTTTGTCACCCTGAGGCCGTAAGGCCGAAGGGCCTCTGAGATCCTTCGCTTCGCTCAGGATGACCCCCACCATGTCGCCCTTAGTCGAAGCCCTGAGCGTCAGCGAAGGGCCTCTTATTTGTCGCCCTGAGGCCGTAAGGCCGAAGGGTCTCTGAGGTCCTTGATGTTACCTTAAGATGGCAAGGTATGTTTGCAAGATTTTTCGCACAACCTCAAACGGCCTTTGCTTATTCAAAATTCTTCTCTAAAATTTTCAGAAAATTTTCAGAATAAAAACATGTATCTACCCAAATTACCAGATTTAGAAAGCAAAAAAGCCCTGATAATTCTCCCGCAGCCTGAGCTAATTTTTTTCAAACACCACCTTTCACTCAAACCTATAACCACCTACTTTGGCGTTAAGATTTTTCGAATAAGTGATGCTTTGGTCTGTGGACCTCTTTTTTCTGCTCAGATGGCAGGATTTTTGTTTGAACTATTAGCAAAGGCTAAGGTTAGGGCAGTCATTTTCCTCGGCTGGGGCGCCTCCCTAAACAAGTCCTTTAAAAAAGGTGAACTTTTTTTGCCAAAAAAGGCTTTCTCTAAGCTTGGTTTGACTGCAGAACTCTATCCCAAAAGAAGGGTCTTTTATCCATCAAGCCACATCTTAAACAAACTTGAAAAGGAGTGCACAAGGCTTAATCTTTCTTATAAAAAGGGGGCTATTCTTTCTGTTGATTTTCCTCTCATCTACGAAAAGGGAAAGGAGCTTCCTAAAGGGTTTAAAGCAGATGTTTTAGACATGGAGGCTTCAGCCCTTTTTGCTCTTGGTGAGTATTATAGTATAGAAGTTGCAGGGATAATTTTTATTACCGATAAAGTAGGGGAGCTAAGCCAAAGCCTGCCAGAAAATTTACCACACCTTAGGCCGAGGCTTCTACCCCTTTTTAAATCCTTTATCGAGAAAGATGTCCGAGATGAGACGCAGAAAGAAGAATCCCTTTGAGATATTTGGACTTACTCCTAAGCTTGTAGCCGAACTTCCGGAGGAGGTTCTGTTTAAGCTTGTCAAGTCTATCTATCGCACCCTTCAGCTAATATACCATCCTGACAAAGGTGGCGACCCAAGGAAGGCGCTTGAGCTAAACCTTGCCTTCGAAAGCCTAAACTATGAAAAGGACCCCGAGGCATTCCGAACATACAAAAAGGCTTATGTAGAGCGTCTATCAAGAAAGACTTTGTGGAAGGAAATCGAGGATTTAGAAAGCCAGAATAGAAAACTTACTTACCTACTTGAGCTTTTGAAGGAGAGGTTTTGGCAGTATCTTTGCCTTGGCTCAAACCTTGACCAAGGACCTTTTAAAAGAGGCTTTGCCCTAAAGCTTAGCCTCATCGATGTTGTCTCTCAGCTAAACTATGGTCAGTTTACGCCTCTTCGGCGACGGGATATTTTTTACAAGGAGGTTTGGCTCTGGAAGGATAACCTGGCTTTAAGAAAAAAGGGGAGAAAGGCTGTTTTTGAACGGCTTAAATCTTATGTAGTGCTTGGAGGAATAAAGAGGGAGCACTTTTCCCCTTGGCCCTTTCTTGGTCGGGATTTAAAGGAAGAAAAGATGTTTCTAAAGGATTACATGAAGCGGGAAACTTTCATCAAAGAGGCTCTTTTCTTCTTGACCCCTGAGCTTAAACCCAACCATTACCTTTTTGTCTACCTCAATAGCTCAAAAGACCTTGTCTACTTAGAAGGCTTGATCACCAAAGTAGAAGAGGTTTCAGCCGTTGATTTCCTTAAGGTCTGGAACAAAGCTGAAGATAGCCCAATTCAGAGTTGTAACCCTGAAAACACAAAAGAAAACATGCCAGAAGATTTGGACCAGGTTTGAGAGAAATTTTCTTCTTTCAGTTTCCAAAAATTTGATTAGTATATTAAAAAAGACTTTTGGACATTTTGCATGCCTTGAAAACTTATCCGAAAGGGAGTTGAAGAATATAAAATATAAAAAAGGAGGGTTTGATGTTTGTGTTCTCTGCTGGTATGAAAAAGCCTAACATCCTTGAAGAGGAGAAACACAAAAACTTGAGGCTTACTCTGCCCTCTGACTTTTCCTTCTTAAGGAAGGTCGTAGCCTTACCTCTTGGATACTCTGAGATTGTTGCTGCTACCATGTACTATCCCGTCCTTTTTGGGATTAAAGAGAGTTTTATCTACCCCTTTGCAGTCCTTGGCGTGGAAGAAAAGAACATTTTTGTAAACGATGAGGGGCAGTTTATAGTTGACATGATCCCAAAGTGCGCTGAACTTTATCCCTTTGGCGTAGCCAAAAAAGGAGATGACTATCTTGTGGTCTACGATGAGAAGGCAGAGGCTTTAGACGGTGAGCCTGTCTTTACTGAGGATGGAAGCTTTACCCCCTTTTTCAACCAAAGGAAGGAAGAGCTCACTAACTATGCCATAGACATAAATCAAGCCTTAGAGTTTGCTAAAAACGCCTACGAAAACGGACTTCTTAAGTTTGTAGAAGCGCTAAAGATTGACACGAAACATGGCTCCTTAATGCTTAAAGATGTCCTCATTGCCAATGCCGTTGAAGCTATACCAAAGCTCTCTCCTGAGAAGTTGTATCACTTTAATGTAACTGGTTACCTTCCCATTCTATACGCCACCTACTTTAGCGTTAGGAATTTTAAACTCTTTGACCTGATAACCTAAGCATTCCTTGGCTCATCCCCGTAGCCCCAGATGATTTCTACCGCCGAAAATCTGATGGCTCTCTCTATTACCCTCTCCCAGTCTATACTACTTTTCCCTTTAACCGCTAAAGCACATTGAAAGTTCCCAAGGTAGCGGGAGTTAAGGTAGAGTGGCTTTAACGTTTCAAGTATTATACCCGTTGTATTTAGATTTATTGCCTGGCCATTATTAAGGTTTATGGTTACGACTGGAGGGTTCACCCCTTCAAGCACTGTGCCAGGAATCAGGGGCTCGGTGAAGATGTGGACCTCGGAGAAGCCTACCCTCTTTAAAGCCTGATGAAGCGTCCAGGGCTTCCAGCGGGTTACATGGTTAGGTGGGAAATCATTATGCCACCATTTGAACTTTCGGTATCCCTTAGCTAAATTCTCAAAATTGTAGTAGGGTGGACAGCTTAAGAGGAGGTATCCTTCATCTTCCTCCAAGAGCTCAAATAAGCCCTGCAGAAACTTTATCGGCTCATCCACGTGTTCAAGAACCTCAAAGGCAGTGACCACCCGGTAGGGACCGCGATACTCCTCGGGTAGCTCATCAAAGGTTAATGCCTTACAGACCTTGAGCTTAAAATTCCTGCGGGCAATTTCTACGGCTTCTTCGCTTGCCTCCATCCCGTAGGGCTCAAAACCAAAGCTCTTAGCAATGAGAAGAAAGTATCCGGTAGCACAGCCCACGTCAAAGAGCTTTCCTTTGGGTAGCTTATCTAAGATAGCTTTGAGCACTGTAAACCTTGGAACGCGAAGCCATTTTTGGACTTCAGATTTTTCATCAGTAACGTTTTTGAAAGACTTATAGGCTGTTGCTTCAAGGTTTAATAGTCCAAGATACTTGCTTTGTCCTTCATAAACCTCATCGTAGTCTGCAAGCTTCATGGGATGGGCAAACTGAAGCCCGCAGGATGGGCACTCAAACATCCTTGCCCCGTTTATCACCTCAAAGAGCGGAAAGTCACCTTTGTAGTCGCAAACTAAGCACTTTTCCGGTCTTGGATAGTCCTTCTCGCAGAGGAGTTCTGCATCCTTCAAGGCGTAGTAGATAACCCTTGGTGGGATGCTAAGCAGGCAAGGGCTGTAGAATTCCTTCTTGGCTGTTGCTTCAGGGCAGGGACCCTGCAAGGCATGCTTCATGCAGGGTGCCACACAGGTCTGCCCCCGATAGTTTGCTGAGACGCTGATTACCGTAGGATAGGTTCTTGCCGTAAAATTTCCATCAATCGGACCTGAGACGAGAACCGTTGGTTTTTTTAAGCCTCCTGCTATGTGGAGCGTTGCCGTGTCAGCGGTTATCACCGCATCAGCAAGAGAAACTGCGGCTATAAGGTAGCGGATGTCCTTCATGAGGGAGCTTAGGTTTGCCGAAGTTATACCGTAGGCTTCAAGGGCAAGCTCAAGGGTAATGTCTTCGCTTGGGAGGCTGCAGAGAACTGGCACGTATTCGTCCTTGATGTAGGTCTCAAGCTCCTTAAGGAGCTTCGGTGGGAGCGTCCTGTGAACCGATGAGGCAAGGTAGTGGAAAAGAAGGATCTTTTTCCCTCCGCTTGCCTGCCTGATTTGGTCAAATACCGGTTTTAGCTCAGAGACAACGTTTTTGTCCACAACTACGTCAGGCGTTTCATCCTCTGCGTTAAAGACATGACACTTCCACAGGAAATACTCAACCAGATTAAGATTATCAAACTGTGGAGTGTTTACCATTTCTATCACCTTTACTAAGTAGTTGGCTTTTGAGACGAACTTGTAGGGTATAGGCATAGGGAGAAGCTTGTCTATGTAGGGTAGTCCTTCAAGGACTGGTCTTGCTCTTCCAGAGATGCTGACAAAGAGTTGACAGTCAGGGTATCTACGTTTTATCTCTCTTAGGGCAGGGGTCATGCAGAGGGCATCTCCGATCGCCGCCTGAGCAACCACAAGAAGAGTTTTCCGGGAAAGGTTTTCTCCTCGGTAGAAGGGAGGAAGCCCAGCCTTTTCCTCTTTAAAAAAGGCTTGTAGGTTTTTTGGAAGAAGAGCAAAAACATCATCCGCAAAAAGGAGTTTTTCTCCCTTCTTTAGCTCAAAGGTATAACCGTTAAAATCAAACCTTAGGTCACTTTTAGTCGAATAAACCTTCATCTCACCCTCCATTTAATTTTTAATCCCCTTAGCTTTATAATAAAATTATCAAAAAATGTGCCAATTAAATTTATCTCTAAAGTGAGCTCTCACTAATTCAAGGGAGAGCTTTTTTGGTGATTGCTTTAGCTGTTTGTTGAAAGGGTGTCTTTGGATTTTGGGATAAAAGGGTAAAATTTTATGCAATGCTTTGGAAGAATTTTATTTTTGAGCTTGGGAAGATACTTCCTGGTAAAGAGCGAGCAATCGAGCTAACCATCATAACCCTACTTGCTAAGGGGCATTTGTTGATAGAGGATTTGCCTGGCATAGGGAAGACAACCTTAGCCCTTGTCATTGCAAGGTCCTTAGGACTAAGCTTTGGAAGAATTCAGGGGACACCTGATCTTTTGCCCTCTGACATCCTCGGTGGCTCTATCTATGTAAAGGAGAAGGGAGGTTTTATCTTTCAACCTGGACCAATCTTTAATAACATCGTCCTCTTTGATGAGATAAATCGAGCAAGTGGAAAGACCCAAAGCGCTCTTCTTGAACCTATGGAAGAGGGGCAGGCAACCATAGATGGTGTTTCCTACAAGCTACCCGAACCCTTTTTTCTCATAGCTACCCAGAACCCAATTGAATTTCTCAGCACCTTCCCTTTGCCTGAAGCCCTTCTTGACAGGTTCTTGATGAAGATCTCCCTTGGTTATCCTCCAAGGCATTTAGAGCTTGAAATTTTAAAACGGGGAAGCCTTAAGGAGGATATTCCCAGCATCCCTAAGCTCCTTGATAAGGAGATTCTACAAGCTGAACAAGAGAAGGTAAAAGAAGTTTATGTATCAGAGAAGGTGCTAAACTATCTTTTAGACATTGCCGAAGCAACAAGAAATAGCCCATACATCTCAGCAGGGCTCTCAACAAGAGCTCTCCTTTCTCTGATGCTTGCTGCCAAAGCAAGGGCAATTATCTATGGTCGCGATTATGTTATCCCTGAAGACATAAAAGAAATTGCTTTTTACACCATTCCTCATAGGCTTGTGCTGAGGGAGGAGTATAACACTCAAGCCTTAGCTATAGTGAAAGAGATCTTAGAGAACGTCCCATTACCGTTGTGAAACTACGGCTCACAAAGGCTGGCTTTATCTATGCACTGATCACTATTGTTATAGGTGTTGCTGCCGCAAATACTGGCAACAACCTTCTCTTTGTGATGCTTTCTTTACTTTTAAGCTTCATGTGGCTCTCTGGGGTCTTTGCTCGATACAACCTAAAAGGGCTTACCCTTGAAATAGAACCTCCAAGCAGTGCCTTTGCTGAGAAAGAAACCTTTGCAACCATTCGGCTAAGCAACAAAAAAAGATTACCTGCCTTTATCCTAAAAGTAAGGGTGAGATTAGAGAGCTCTTACGGGGAGGAAGAAACACTTATCGTATTTCCGCAAGTAAAGGATGTTTCTGAGCGGGTAGTCCTTCTTTTCCCAAAAACAAGGGGTTATGCTACCCTTAAGGTTGTTCAAGTCTTTTCTCCCTTTCCCCTTGCCCTATTTGTAAGATCATTAGAGGTAAAAAAAACAGCTAAATTTGTTGTCTATCCGAAGCCAATTCCCGTCCCTTTGCCTCTTGATAAGTCCTCTGGTAGAAAGAAGGTAGGGGAAAGGCCGAATGATGGTTTAGGAAGCGGAGAGTTTTTAGGTTTGCGAGAATACATAGCCTTTGCCCCACGGAAGCTCATTCATTGGAAGAGCTTAGCTAAGAGGGATGAGCTGATGCTAAAAAAGCTTGCCGAAGAGACAGAAAACCCCCTTATGATCGAGGTTGAAAGGCTACCCGGAAAAAGCCTTGAAGAAAAGCTTTCACAAGCTACCTTTTTAGTCCTAAAATTTGAATCCCTTAGCTTCCCTTATGGGCTGAACCTCTTTGGAAAAAAAATCGCTCCAAGCCTTGGCTCTATGCATCAAAAAAGAATTCTAACCGAGCTTGCCCTGTATGGAAAGGAAAAAGCTTGAAATAGCTCTTATCTTTATAGGAATAAGCATTCCCTTTGTGCTTTGTCTATTCGTTATAGATAGAGCCTTTGCTTTGGTTGGAAGCCTACTTTTCATTTTGAGTCTTTTTTTGAAAATAAAGGAAAAACAATTCCCTTCCTTTGTTGTCAATCTTTTAGCTACTCTTTTTGTCTTAATTTTCATTCTAAGTGTTAATGTAGAAGATTTTCTTCCATCAAGTTTAACAACAATAATGCTCTTGCTCTGTATTAAACTTCTCGAAAAGCATAGCTTAAGAAATGTCTTTCAAGTTTATCTATTAGCCCTTTTGCTTTATGCAGGCTTGACATATTTTTACACTCATTTTTCTTTTTTTGCCTTATTTCTTTTTAATCTTTTGTATTTTCCTTTGGCTTTATTTATACATCTTTACCTTCAAGAAGGAAACATCAGCAAGCTAACCTTAGCTGAACTTAAAACAGCCATCTTAACGATGATTGTAATCCTATCTGCTACTTTTTTTATTTCCCTCCTATTTTTTGTTTTCTTTCCCAGGCTTAGTCACCCATTATTCCAAATAGGTGTAGGAGAGAAAAAAGCCAAGACCGGCTTTACAGAAGTAATAAGGCTTGGAGAAGTTTCTCAGATTCAGGAGAGTTCTGCTAAGGTGCTCCGAGTTGAGCTGTCAAAGCCCATTTCGCCCTCAGAGCTATACTTTCGAGTCATCGTCTATGATTACTTTGACGGTAGGTCCTGGAAAAGGAGGTTTAATCCCCCTTTAAGAAAAGAATTTTACGGATTTAAAGAATTTAACCTTTCAGGCACGATGTATTTAGAAATCCCTCAAGGTGATTTCTTACCAGTGCTTGAGGCTCCAGGGTCTGTAAGGGGAAACATGCCCGCTTTAGCTTTTTCGGATTATACCTACCACACAAGCTCAGGTGTAGTCACTCCCTTAAAATATAATCTCCTCTTTAGCTTAACCAAAGAAAAGACAGCTTTTGAGCGGGATTTTAGTCCCTATCTTCAACTTCCTGAGGTAAGCCCAAGGATAAAAAAACTTGCTGAAAGCTTAAGGGCAGAAAATCCCTATCAAACTGCCCTAAACATCTACAAATACTTAACTTCTCCTCCCTTTTCTTACAGCATGAGGGACCTTCCAATATCTTCTACGCCTCTTGAAGATTTCTTGTTTAAGACTAAGAAGGGAAACTGCGAGTATTTTGCGGGAGCTATGGCGGTTTTACTTCGTTTAAACGGTATTCCAGCAAGGGTTGTTGGCGGCTATCGTGGAGCCATCTATCAAAGGATTGGCAACTACTATGTGGTGGAAGAGCGGTTTGCCCATGCCTGGGTTGAAGCCTTAATTAACGATAAATGGCTTCTTTTTGACCCAACTCCGCAAAGGGGAGCTCGCCCCTTTGAGAAAGCCTCCTTCATAAAAAGATTGAGCCTTATCCTTGACCTAATAAACTACCAGTATACTAAGCTTATCTTAGACTACGACGCCGGAAAGCAAAGGAAGCTTCTTTCCTTAGCAAGGGAAATCTTCCCTAAGGAAAAACTAAGAGATATACCGCTCGCCTCCCCAAAATCCCTTCTTGAACCCCGGGCAGGAGTTTGGCTTCTTTTATTGGTAATAGGAATTTTGATTTTAGTCTTATCTCTAAAGCTAATTCCTCACTACTTTAAGCCAAAGGAAAAGAGGCTTCTTGCCGAATTTTTAGATACTCTAAAGAAGGCTCGCTTTGAAAGGGGTAAAAATCAAGGTCTATCTGAGTTTGTTGAAACTCTCCCCGAGAGAGAAGTTAAAGATTTAGCAAGGGAGTTTGTAAAGATTTATCAATCTTGCTATTATAAGGATAGGGACTTTACCAAGGAGGATTTGGGAAGATTAGCGTTTCTACTCAAGAGCTTAAAGGAAAAGCTCAAGAGGAGAGGACATTCTTAACCCCAAACAGGCTTACGCTGCTAAGGATCCTTCTTTTGCCCTTGCCCTGTCTTCTTCTTTTCTTAGAATCCACTTCGGCTAAGGTTGCTTCTCTTGCCCTTGGCTCGCTTCTTGGTTTGACGGATTATGCTGACGGTTTCCTTGCAAGAAGATTGAGAAAAAAAACCTTCCTTGGAACCCTTCTTGACCCGGTTGCCGATAAGATATTCATAACCTCTGTTTTCTTAATCCTTTCTTACTTGAAGTATGTGTCCTATCCTTTGGTTTTTCTTCTTATTTTTCGTGAGCTTATCGTTGCCTTGATGCGAAGCTGGTTTCCCGAAGACCTGCGAGTAGTTGGGGTTGCGCGTTTAAAAACCTTGCTTCAGATGCTTTTTGCTGGAATTATTATCTTTGTAAACGCCTTCTTTCCCAATATTTCTCACCTTTCAGATTACCTTTTAGCAACTGTTGTTTTTATTTCTTATCTTTCAGCCATACCTTACTTTTACCGCTTTTCTAAAGCTTTATTCTCAAAACCAGTAGTCTTCTTCGCTTTTCTTCGCTCTTTTTTTACATTATTTTATCCATTAAGCTTGCTTGTTCTTTTCCCCAGCACAGGGAAGCTCTTTTTTATACCCATCATTGCCTTAAACTTGTACTTTTTTAGAAATGGTTTAGCCAAGGTTATTCCTTTTAGAAAGAAGGGTGAAAATCTTTTTTACCTTTTGGCAGTTCTTGTTAGCATTACAGAGTATTTATTAAGGGCTGAGCTTTACTTCAGCTTAATCCCTGTCTTTATAGTTAGTATTTACAATGATGGAATAAAGAGTGCAAAGATTATTTGGGATATTTTAAAGATTCGATAGCTAAGCGGTAATCCTTTTCTTTGAAGACAGCTGTTCCAGCAACAAGGATATCAGCCCCAGCTGAAATCACATCCTTTGCGGTTTTCTGGTTTATGCCACCGTCAACTTCAATCAGGGTTTTAAGACCGTTGCTATCTATCATTTTACGAAGGCGTTCAATCTTTTTTAGAACCTGAGGTATGAACTTTTGCCCTCCAAACCCTGGGTTTACGGTCATTATTAAGACAAAGTCAAGCTCAGGCAGAAGATATTCCACCATCTCAAGGGGAGTATGAGGATTTAGGGATACGCCTGCCTTTTTGCCAAGCTCTTTTATCATGGTTATCGTCCTGTGAAGATGGATTTCTGCCTCAGCGTGGACGCAGATCCAATCAGCACCAGCCTTGGCAAACTCTTCAATGTATCTTGAGGGCTCAACTATCATCAGATGGACATCAAAGGGAAGGGTAGTGTGGGGACGAATGGCAGAAATGACCAGAGGACCAAAGGTGATGTTTGGCACAAACCGTCCATCCATCACGTCAAGGTGCAAAAGGTCTGCTTTTGCGGATTCAACAGCTTTTACCTCTTCAGCAAGTCTTGCAAAGTCTGCTGAAAGAAGGGATGGTGCAATAAGCGGAGGGGTCAAGGGCATGCTTAGCCCCCTTGATCTTTCTTCAGAGGAAAGGGGATTATTTTATCCGACCCTTTCTTAACTTTGGATTTAGGTTGAGTTTGAGCTTCCCCGGGTAAACTTGGCTCTTTAAGAAGGGGAACAAAAGATTGGTAGTAGTTTAAAAGCTCGGCAGGAATGTGCGTTGTATACCAGATTATCTGGGACCGCTGAATGGTAAAGTAGGGTATTCCAAGCAAAAAGGGAAGGAGCCCCTTTTCTTGAGTTATTACTAAGGCTGGCCATTCCATTTCAAAAAATTCCCTTTTTTCAAGCACGAATTTAAGGTTTTCAAACTGAGGATTGTAGCAGACAAGCCCAAGGTATAAACCTGAGGGAAGTTGCATCAAAACGGGTTGTTTAGCGATAGGCTGATTTTGCATAAGCTTAGTTTACAACAGCTTGGTTAATTTTACAACATGCATAGAGGGTGTTCGAAAAATCTTGTAAACATACCTTGCCATCTAAAGGTAGCATCAAGGACCTCTGAGGCCCTTCGCTGCCCCTTCGCTGACGCTCAGGGCTTAGGCTCAGGGTGACCCCTTGTGGGTCGTCCTGAGGGGCGTTAGCCCCGAAGGACCTCGGAAGAGGCCCTTCGGCCTTGCGACTTCAGGGCGACAGAAAAGGAAAGGCCTCAGGGTGACAGAAAAGGGCGTCGTTCGGGGGAGGGGGCAAGGAATTTTTTTTTGACCAGCCTTTCATACACTTTGAATTTCTTAAAAAAATTGTATATTCATATATTCACCTAAACGAGATTTAGGAGGTAGTGGTAAAATGGCCTCTCCCCAGTTTTCAAGCTTTTATCCAGACTTTCTTGTAGAGAGGATTTGGGAAAGGTGTATAAAGTGTAAGCGTTGCGTGAAGGAATGTAGCTACGGTGTGCATGTCTGGGATGAAAAGAAAAAGACATTGCTTGCCGATGATTCAAAGTGCGTAGGTTGTCATCGTTGTGAAGCTATGTGCCCAACCAGGGCTTTGATCATAAGGCGTCATCCTTCAGACTTCAGGGAACATGCCCTCTGGACGCCCTGGCATATAAAAAATGTATACAAACAGGCAGACCAAGGAGGGGTTCTCCTTACTTCTACGGGCTGTGCCCAACCCTACAAGAACTACTTTGACCATCTTGTGCTTGACGCCTGTCAGGTTACCAACCCTCCCATCGACCCTTTGCGTGAGCCGATGGAGCTTAGAACCTTCATCGGTCCAAAGCCAGAAAGTCTTGAGATAGAAAGCCTAAACGGAAAGTTTCGCCTAAAGAAGAAGCTTCCTCCTCTTATTCAGCTTGAAGTGCCTATAATGTTTGCCGCCATGTCTTATGGAGCGATAAGCTTGCATGTTCATCAAGGATTGGCTCGGGCGGCAAGGGACCTTGGGACGCTATACAACACGGGTGAAGGGGGGTTGCATGCCTCTCTTTATGAATACGGCTCAAACACCATAGTGCAGTGTGCTTCCGGGCGTTTTGGTTTGCATGTTGATTATTTAAACGCAGGAGTAGCGATAGAAATAAAGATTGGGCAAGGTGCAAAGCCTGGTATCGGTGGCCACCTTCCGGGTGAAAAGGTAACAGAGGAGATTTCAAAAACGAGGATGATCCCAGTTGGGTCTGATGCTATATCACCGGCGCCTCACCATGACATTTATTCCATCGAGGACCTGCGCGGGCTCATCTTTGCTTTAAAAGAAGCTACAGAATACAAGAAGCTTGTTTTTGTTAAGATTGCTGCTGTGCATAATGTGGCGGCTATTGCCTCAGGGATTGTAAGAGCTGGAGCAGATGCAGTGGTTATTGACGGTCTAAAGGGTGGAACAGGAGCTGCGCCCACTATGTTCAGAGACTATATCGGCATACCCATTGAGCTTGCCATCTCAGCCGTTGATAAAAGGCTTAGAGAAGAGGGTATTAGACACCGAGCAAGCATCATCGCCTCAGGTGGAATAAGAAACAGCGCTGATGTGGTCAAGGCTATAGCTTTAGGGGCTGATGCCGTTTACATTGGAACAGCTGCCCTTATCGCCGTTGGCTGTACCATGTGCCAGCGTTGCTATACAGGAAAATGTCCCTGGGGTATTGCCACAAATAACCCCGAGCTTATTAAGCGCCTTCCGCCTGATGTTGCTTATGAGAAGATTTACAATCTTGTTAAGGGCTGGGCTCTTGAGATTAAGGAAATGCTCGGCGCCATGGGGATCAACTCCATCGAAAGTTTGAAAGGGAATAGGGACAAACTTAGGGCTGTCGGTTTAACTGAAAAGGAAATGGAAATCTTAGAAGTTAAACATGCGGGGGAGTAGGCTATGTGGCTTCTTAAAGAAAAGATTAAGGAAATGTCAGGATGCGGTATAGCAGGAATCATAAATGTAAAGGGTGAGCTAATACCCGGTGACCTTATTATCAAGTCCATCTGCTGCCAGTATGAAAGGGGAAACGGTCTTGGAGCCGGCTTTGCTGCCTATGGAATCTATCCAGAGCATAAGGATTACTACGCTTTACATGTAATGGCTCAAGATAAGTCTGCCTTAGAAAAGGTAGAGGAAGTTTTAGCCCATAAAACTTTTATTAACTACCAAGAACCAATTCCCACAAAGAAGGTAAAGACTATCAAAGACCCACCGCTTTTTAAGCGTTACTTTGTCAAGCCTAAATTTGACGAGGAATACCAGATGCTCTGCGGCGAGGATGAAGAGGATAATTACATTGTATCTTTGGTGATGGATATCAACGAGAAGATTGATGGAGCTTACGTCATCTCCTCTGGCAAAAACATGGGAGTGTTTAAAGGGGTTGGTTTTCCTGATGAGATAGCCGAGTTTTTCAGGATAGATGAGTATAAAGCCTTTATCTGGACAGCGCATAATCGGTTCCCGACAAACACCCCAGGTTGGTGGGGTGGTGCTCATCCCTTTACCATCCTTGATTGGTCCATCGTTCATAACGGTGAGATTTCAAGCTACGGGACAAACAAACGCTATCTTGAGCTTTTTGGCTATAAATGCACGCTACTTACGGACACGGAAGTTGTGGCCTATCTCTTAGACTTGTTGATAAGAAGGCACGGTCTACCCCTTCAGCTTGCCTGCAAAGCCCTTGCTCCCCCATTCTGGATAGAGATAGACGAGATGGAGGAAGAAGAGAAGGAACTTTATACAGCCATCCGTGTAGTTTATGGGAGTGCTGTTTTAAACGGACCTTTTGCCATACTTTTTGCTTATAACGGTGGGCTTGTTGGTCTAAACGACAGGGTAAAGCTTCGTCCTTTGGTTTGCGCCAAAAAGGGAGATTTTTACTACATGGCAAGCGAGGAGGCAGCCATCCGCGCCATCTGCCCTGACCCAGAAAAGGTTTGGGCACCCAAGGCTGGAGAGCCGGTCATCGTTGAGCTTGAAGGGGGTGTAATACCTAATCAAAGAAGCTATCTTAAAGGAAGACCTAAGGAGGTTGAAGAGGATGCCCTTCGAATTAAATGCCAGTATGTACCATTACAGTCAAGTTAATAATCTCGTTCGCGAAGCTATAACTAAGGGTGAAAAGGAGATCATCTTAACGGGCGTAAACGGCCATAGGTATCTTTTTGCCGGGGTATCGGCGGAGGTGACAGGCAAGATATACGGCACTCCCGGACTTGACCTTGGTTGTTTTATGAGGGGACCAAAGCTTGAAGTCTTTGGGAACGTTCAAGACGGTGCAGGAAACACCATGGATGAAGGGAAGATTGTGGTTCATGGGATGGGAGGAGATGTTATCGGTTATGCCATGAGAGGTGGAAAGATCCACATTTATGGTGATGTAGGCTACAGGGTCGGCATTCACATGAAGTCCTATCAGGACAAGGTGCCTGTGATTATAATCGGTGGTAAAGCAGGAGATTTCCTTGGTGAATACATGGCAGGAGGAATAATAATTCTCCTTGGTATTAACACCATATACCCTGAACGACCAATAGCAGGGATCTATCTTGGGACAGGCATGCACGGTGGAAAGATCTACATAAGGGGCAAAGTTAAGGAGAGCTACCTTGGTTTAGGCCTAAAGCCTTATCCCCTTGATGGAGACGATGAAAAGGAGCTTGAGCGCCTGCTGAAGGAGTACTGCGACGATTTTCAGATGGACCTTAGCGAAGTATTAAAAGAAGATTTTGTAAAGATTATTCCGTATACCCATAGACCTTATGGTAAGATATACGCCTATTAAGTAAGTGCCATTTTTCTTTCGCCAACCAAAGTGATGGATCCCTTGCTTAGGCTCTGGAAGCAAAGAAAAAATGAGATGTATCACCATTGGCTTGAAACCTCAAGGTTGGACCTTTATGAAGCCCTTTGCTCTCTTGACTTTCTTGATGAATTAATTATTTTATATAACACAACAAAACTAAAAGTTTCCCCTAAGGGGGGGTGTTGGTATGATAAACACTCTTAAGACTTTTGTTTTTCTTGCTTTACTTACCGTTATTTTTGTCTTCTTTGGGAATTTAGTTGGAGGAAAGACTGGAGCAACCATAGCTCTTATCCTGGCTGGAATTATGAATTTTATAGCCTACTTCTTTTCCGATAAGATCGTGCTTGCGATGAGTGGTGCTATTCCTGTTTCTAAGGAGGAAGACCCGGAGCTTCATGCTATCGTTGAAGAGGTAGCAAGGGCAGCAGGAATACCCAAACCAAAGGTATACATGATACCCGTAGAGGTTCCTAATGCCTTTGCTACAGGGAGAAACCCTGAAAATGGTGTAGTTGCCGTAACTGCGGGAATAAGGAGGCTATTAACCAGAGAGGAGCTTAAGGGCGTTATCGCTCACGAAATAGCTCATATCAAAAATAGGGATGTGCTGATCTCCACGGTTGCTGCAACCATCGTTGGAGCCATAAGTTATCTTGCTCAGATGGCTCAATGGAGTTTGTTTTTCGGAGGCTTAACTCAGAGCGACGAGGACAGGGATTCCTTAAATCCTTTAGCCCTTATAGGATTGGTCGTAGGGATAATAATCATTCCTATTGCTGCAACCCTTATTCAGCTTGCAATAAGCAGGAGCAGAGAGTTTATTGCTGATGAAACCGGGGCAAAGGTAATCAGGAATCCTTTAGCCTTAGCTTCAGCTTTAGAAAAGCTTGAAGCCTGGAATAGAGCTTATCCCATGGGTGTAAACCCTGCTCAGGCTCAGATGTTTATTGTTAACCCCCTTTCTGGGAAGAGCTTGCTTAAGCTCTTCTCAACCCATCCACCCATTGAAGAGAGGGTGGCAAGGCTTCGCGCCTTGGCAGTTGAACTTGGTGGAAGAAGAATTTAAGAAGGGTTTAAAGGGAAAGGAAATCCTTCTTGAATGATACCCTCAAAGCCTTCCTGCTTTTTGTTCTAAAATATTTAAAGCCCTTCAAGTGGAGTTTCCTTTTAGGCCTCTTTTTTGCCCTTCTTGCCTCTTTATTAACCGGCTTTGGAACTTCAGCCATAAAACCCGCCTTTAACCTTATCTTTGTTCAGGGAAGGCATGAATACTTCTGGCTAATACCAATCGGGATGGTTCTCCTTTTTAGTTTTATCGGGTTTTCTTCCCTACTCCAAGCTTACTACATGAAGATAACAACAGCGGGCATGGTAAATCTTATAAGGCTAACCCTTTTCCAAAAGTGTTTGAACCTACCCTATGAGCTTTTAGCAAAAGAAAAAACAGGGCAGACGGTGTCTCGCGTGATAAACGATACCGCTCAGATTGAGCCAGTACTTGCGGAAAGCTTCCAGATTTTAATCAAAGATGGATTGACAGTCCTTGTCCTGATAGGGGTTGCCTTTTACATGAGGTTTGACTTAACGCTTCTTGTTCTGATAACGCTACCAATTATTGTCTATACCAGTAAGCACCTCGGAGCAAAGACTCGTTTTGCAAGAAGGCAAACCCAACTTGCCACCGGCGAGCTTACTCATCGTTTGACTGAAGTTTTACGAGGAGTTAAAGAGCTTAAACTTTTCCCTTCTCAAGAACTTGTCTTTAACCTCTTTGAGATGGAGCTAAAGCGTGCCTTTCGGTACGCAGTAAAGATCACGAAATACCAAGAAGCCTCAAAAAGTATCGTAAGTGTCATGAACGGTATCGGAGGTGCCTTGGTTATTTCCTACGGCGGTTATCACATCATCAAAGGAGGCCTCGACCCGGGGACTTTTCTTTCGCTTTTTACAGCAATCCTTCTTATTTACAATCCTGTAAAGAAGCTTGCTAGAGCCTACACCGGCTTAAAGGAAGCCCAAGGAGCTTGGTCAAGGATAGAGGAGGTTTTAAGCCTTCCCGAAGAAAAGGCTGAAGGTAAAAGTCCGCAAGTTCCTCAAAGGGGCTTTGAGCTAAGGAATGTTTCTTTTAGGTATGATGAAGTCCTTCCCTTTGCTCTTAGCGAGGTTTCAACAAGCATACCAGCAAAGAAGATGGTTGCCCTCGTTGGTCCAAGCGGCTCAGGCAAGACTACCCTTATTCATCTTCTTTTAAGGTTTTATCAGCCAACCTCTGGGGAAATTTTTTTAGATGGTGAGGGAATAAACAATTTTAACCTTAAGGAATACAGGAACCTTTTTGGCGTAGTCCTTCAAGAGCCTTTCCTTTTTAACCTCAGCATTTTAGACAACTTGCTTTTAGCTAATCCCTCGGCAAGCTTTGAGGAAGTTGTTTCAGCCTGCGAGCTTGCAAAGGCACATGAGTTCATCTTAAAACTTCCTAAGGGTTATGATACCGTGCTCGGAGAAGAAGGGATAAACCTTTCCGGAGGTGAAAGGCAAAGGCTTGCCTTGGCGAGGATATTCTTGCGAAAGCCACCCATCATAATCCTTGATGAGGCAACAAGCCAGCTTGATGCCATAACCGAAGTGGCGATAGAAGCTGCCCTTGAAAGGCTAAGGGGTGAGGCGACGATCATCGTCATTGCCCATAGGCTTTCAACGATTATCAAAGCAGATAAGATCATCCTTCTTGATAGGGGAAGGGTCGTTGCCGAGGGAAGGCATGATGAGCTCTTAAAGACGGAAAAGCTTTACCAAAGCCTCTATCAAAGCTTTATGAGGCAAGAGGTATGATAACGGTTATTTTAGCCAGCGGAGGAAGGGGCGAACGCTTTGGAGGAGAGTTGCCTAAACAGTTTCTTCCTCTTGGCAGTCTCCCTGTCTACCTTCATTCGCTCTTTCTTTTTGAAAAGCATCCAAAGATTGACAAAATCGTTATCGTTTGCCCAGAGGATTTTGGAGGAAGGGTTGAAGAAGAAGTAAAAAGATATGGTCTAACTAAGGTTTTTTCCATTGCTTACGGTGGTAGAACAAGACAAGAGTCAGTTTTTAACGGAATTAAAGCTTCACCGGTTGAGACCCAATACTTTTTAGTTCATGATGCCGTAAGACCTTGCCTAAGCCAAAGTTTACTTAACCGGGTGATAGAAGGAATGCTTGAGAAAGGAGCAGTCATACCCGTTCTCCCCTGTCGTGATGCCTTGGTGAAAATAGAAGAAGAGCGAGTGCTTACTCCAGTTGATAGGTCCTCTGTTTATCTTGTTCAGACACCTCAGGGCATGAAGGCAGAGTATTTGAGGGCATGTCTTGACAGGGCAGAGAAAGAAGGGAAGGTTTTCCCTGACGAAGGGAGCCTTCTACATTTTTATGGCTTTGAAGTTTTTACGGTTCTTGGCGAGATAACAAACCTCAAGATCACCTATCCTCAAGATTTTGAGCTTGCAGAAATCATCATAAAGGGTAAAATGAGGCGGATAATTCTTTGACCTACCATGGATCTAAGACTTCTCACCATCCCAACGGAAAAACCAGAAGATTTTTTATCCTTTTGTAAAAAGGACCTTGGTTTAAGCTCAAATTCTGCTTTTAAGCTTTATTATTTAAGCTTCTTTATAGTTTCCCTTGCAGATACCCCGATTTTCAAATTTCTTGAAAGGCTTCCTGCAAACGCAAAGTTTGATGAGCTAAAAAAGAATAATTACCTCCTCTCCATGCCTGTTAGCACCATAAGAAACCTTTTCGTAGAGCATCTTGACCTTAAATTTACGAAAAACCTTTATCTTTATTTGCAAGAAGTTTTACCTTCAGAGTTTTTTAGGGGTTGTGAGCCAAAGCATGCAGTCATCTCTTCGCAGGACGTTAAGGTTCGCTTGCTTACTCAAGATGAAAAGAAGGAACTTTCTCCTCCAATTAAAGTTAAGCACCTTCATTTTACCTTTGAGCTAACAGGAACCTGTGAAGAAATAATAAAGCTCTTACCAAGCTTAAGCCTCTATGTCTTGAAAAGGAAACAAAATCTTTATTATGTTTTCTTTTCCATATCGGTTGCGGAGTTTATAGTTCTTTCAAACACCTTGAGGGGGGTTAAAGGGCTTTCGGAAAGAATAGAAAAGGTCCTTCAGGAGCTAAAGAGCTTAGTTCCTGATTGTTTTGGTTAGACTTTGAATAAAGTTTAAATAAAGGGGGTAAGCATGGGGCTTAATCTTACGCAGAAAATCATCTCTGAACATCTTGTTTCTGGCAAGATGACACCAGGAGAAGAGATAGGCATAAAGATTGATCAAACGCTTACTCAGGATGCCACGGGAACGATGGCTTACTTGGAGTTTGAAAGCATTGGGTTAGACCGAGTAAAGACAGAAGTTTCTGTCTCCTATGTAGACCATAACCTTTTGCAGACGGATTTCAAAAACGCAGACGATCATCTGTTTCTTCAGACTATTGCCATGCGTTATGGTATCTGGTTTTCAAAGCCAGGGAACGGTATATGTCATCAGGTGCATCTTGAAAGGTTTGCCGTCCCTGGGAAAACCCTTCTTGGGTCAGACAGCCACACGCCAACTGCTGGCGGATGTGGTATGTTAGCCATCGGTGCAGGGGGGCTTGATGTAGCCTTAGCCATGGCTGGGCGCCCCTTTTATTTAAAGATGCCCAAAGTCGTTGGCGTCCATCTTAAAGGTAAGCTTAGCCCCTGGGTCTCAGCAAGAGATGTAGCCTTATATCTCCTCTCTAAGCTTACGGTTAAGGGAGGGCTTGGCAAAGTTTTGGAGTATTTTGGCGAAGGGGTAAAGAGGCTTACCGTACCAGAGCGGGCAACGATTTGCAACCTTGGTACTGAGATGGGGGCGACATCAAGCATCTTCCCCTCAGACGAGCAAACCTTTGCTTGGCTTAAGGCTCAGGGAAGGGAGAAGGATTTTGTAGAGCTTAAGCCTGACCCAGATTGCACCTACGATGAAATCATTGAGGTTGACCTTGATAAACTTGAGCCCCTTCTTGCTTGCCCCTCATCCCCAGATAATGTTAAGCCCGTCTATGAAGAGGCAGGAAAGCCTGTTTTTCAGGTCATCGTAGGCTCCTGCGCAAACTCCTCTTTAAAGGACCTCCTCGTTGTAGCCAAAGTCCTTGAGAAGCATCGCGTGCATCCTATGGTTTCTTTTGAGATAAATCCGGGGTCTCTTCAGGTTTTAGAAAACCTTGTCCATCTCTCTGGGATGAAATCCCTTCTTCATGGAGGGGTAAGAATTCATCAGCCAGGTTGTTTAGGCTGTATCGGTATGGGGCAGGCACCACCCACTAACAGCATCTCTCTTAGGACTTTCACTCGGAACTTTCCTGGACGGTCTGGGACAAGCCCTGATTTTGTCTACCTTGTTTCTCCTGAGGTAGCGGTAGCAAGTGCGGTAAAGGGCGTTATAACCGACCCAAGAGAGCTTGGAGATTACCCAGAGGTCGTCTTACCAGAAAGCTTTATCATTAACGACTCCCTTCTCATTCCCCCATTGCCAGAAGAGGAAGCAAAAAAGGTGGAAATAATCCGCGGACCAAACATTGCTCCCCTTCCTGCCTTTGACCCCCTGCCAGAAACTTTAGAAGGCGTGGTTCTTCTTAAGGTAGGTGATAACATAACAACAGACCACATCATGCCAGCTGGAGCCCAGATCTTGCCTTTGAGGAGTAACCTTCCAGCCATAAGCAAGTTTGTGTATAAGAATGTTGATGCTGAGTTTGCCGAAAGGGCATTGAAGCTAAAAGAGCAAGGTAGAGCGGTCATGGTTGTTGGTGGAGAAAACTACGGGCAGGGCTCAAGCAGGGAGCATGCTGCCCTTGCTCCACGGTATCTGGGGGTAAGAGTTAAGCTTGCTAAATCCTTTGCCAGGATCCACCGGGCAAACCTTATAAATTTTGGCATTCTGCCTCTTATTTTCGTGAACCCTGAAGACTATGAAAGGATCGAAAAGGGGGATGAGTTCATAATCAGAGGGATAAGAAGCACCCTTGAGAAAGGGGAATCCCTCGTTAAAGTTGAAATTAAAGGAAAGGGTGAGGTTTTGGCAAAGGTTGAGCTTTCTCATCGAGAAAGGCAGAGCATACTTGCCGGAAGCTTGTTGAATTTAGCAAGGATTGAGGACTGATGCTTTACCTATTTTTATTTATACTACTTTTCATCATCTCTGCTGAGACCTCCTCTTGCTCCTTCAAGGAAGGGAACGCTACCTGTGCCCCAAGGCTAAAGGATGAGGTCCGACCCTATTTTCTAAACCTTAAAGAAAAGATAAAGCAGGATCTAAAAGGGAAGGTGTCAGAGGATTTTGTGGAGAAGGTTCTTTGCTCCGAGGAGGTGGAGTTTAATCCTGAGCTTATGGTTAAAAGCTTGACCTGGAAGGAGGCAAAGCTTCCCTATCATCAGTTCTTGGAGTCAGAACGGGTTGAGCGGGCTTTTAGGTTCCTTTGCAGATACTACAATTTACTTTCCGAGATTGAAAAAACCTTTGATGTTGAAAAGGAGGTTATCGTTAGCATCCTTCTTGTGGAGACGGACCTTGGTAGAAAGACGGGCAAACATACCGTGCTTAACACCTTCTTAAGCCTTGCCTTGACTGGGAATGAGACGCTTTTTCTGCGCTATCTTCCTCAAAACGGAGAGGTTGATTTTAGCAACGAAACCACAAAGCAAAGATACAGAAGAAGGGCAGATTGGGCATACGGAGAACTCCTCTATGCTCTTGAATACTTATACCTCAACAATGTTCCGCCCTTTGAATTGAAGGGCTCTATCTTTGGAGCCTTTGGTTATCCTCAGTTTGTTCCACGAAGCGTTTTTTTCTACGGTTATGACTGGGATGGCGACGGTAAGGTAAACCTTTTTGATTATCCTGATGCCTTAGCAAGCATAGCAAACTACTTAGCTAAGGAAGGATATAAGCGCTTGCTGCCCCGGGAGAACAAATTTAAAGTCATCATGAAGTATAACAAGAGCGAACCCTACGCCAAAACGGTGCTTGAGCTTAGCGAGACACTAAAGGGAAGATTAGCTGAACAAAATGAGGGCTCATCCTGCGGAATAGAAGGTGAATAAAGAGGAATTAGGGCGAAGAATTAAAGCCCTAAAAGAGCTTACAAGAGAAGACTCTAACTCGTCATTCCTTATCCTAAACCCTATCAATCTCTTTTACTTTACTGGAGCTTTCTTCCGAGGGGCTTTACTCATAAGCAATGAAACCCCAAAGCTTTTTATCAAAAGACCGGCTAATGTTTACTTCTCCCTTCCCGGTGTTCAGGCTTTACAGCTAAAAAGCTTAAAGGACTTGCTAAGTCATCTTACCAAAGGGAAGGTCTACGTTGACCTAAATTTTCTTTCCTTTTCTGAGGCTAAGAAATTGCTTAAGGTTCTTTCAGACTTTGAGGTTCTCGATGGTAGTGGGTTTATCTGGGAGGTAAGATGCCTAAAAAGCGAGTACGAAGTTTCTTGCTTAAAAAGGGCAGCAAGGATGTTAAGCGAGTCAATAAAGGAATGGTTGCCACTTCTTAAGCCTGGTATGCAAGAGATAGTTGCCTCAGCCTTGTTAGAAGAAAAGCTCCGTATAAGGGGGCATCCAGGCTACACCCGGTCAGCTCTTGGCTTTGAGCTAACCTTTGGCTATCTTATTTCTGGACGCGAAGGTCTTTCTGCCACCCCTTTTTACACAGGAGAAGGCGGAATAGGCGTAAAGGGATTCCCTGGGGGTGCAAGCCATAAAGAGATAAAGGAGGGTGAGCCGATACTTTTTGATTTTTCTGGTTATTTCCGGGGCTATTACGTGGACCAAACTCGGATGGCAAGCTTTGGAAAGGTAAAAGGAGCGATGGATTTTTACCGGGCAAGCCTTGAAGTGCTAAAAACCCTTGAAGAAAGGGTAAAGCCTGGTATGCTTGCCGAGGAGGTCTGGCAGATTGCGGTTTACGTAGTTGAAAAGCTTGGTTTACGAAACTATTTTATGCATCATGGGGAGCCTATGAAGTTTGTGGGGCATGGCGTCGGTCTTCAGATTGATGAGCCGCCAGCCTTAGCGGAAGGACAGAAGATCCCACTTAAAGCCGGGATGGTTTTAGCGATTGAACCAAAGTTCCATGTCCCAGAGCTTGGGGTTGTAGGTCTTGAAGACACCTTTTACCTAACTTCCCAGGGTTTGAAAAGGATAACTACCTTTTCCAGACAATGGCTTCATCTACAATCTTCTCAATCATGAGGTAAGGAGTAAACCATGGCAAAGAAAAAGCGGCTTCATACCAAGTTTATATTTATTACAGGAGGAGTTTTATCTTCCCTTGGGAAGGGGCTTGCCGCAAGCGCAATAGGTGCTTTGCTTGAGGCTCGTGGCTTAAAGGTTACCTTTCAAAAGCTTGACCCCTACATCAACGTTGATCCAGGTACGATGAACCCTTTTCAGCACGGAGAAGTCTATGTGACCGAGGATGGCGCAGAAACAGACCTTGACCTTGGGCACTATGAAAGGTTTACTTCAGCCCAAATGTCAGCAAAGAACAACTACACCTCAGGCAAGATCTATTACTCGGTCATAACCAAAGAAAGGAAAGGAGTCTACCTTGGGGGCACTGTCCAAATAATTCCTCATGTTACCGATGAGATAAAATCGGTTATCCTTGAGCTTGCAGAATCAAACATCGATGTGGCTATTGTTGAGATTGGTGGCACAGTAGGAGACATAGAGAGCCTTCCCTTTCTTGAGGCTATAAGACAACTTGGACATGAGCTTGGGAAACAGAACGCCCTTTTTATCCATGTGACCTATGTCCCCTACATCAAGACGGCAGGCGAGCTTAAAACCAAGCCCACCCAGCATAGCGTTAAAGAGCTTCGAGCCATCGGAATCCAACCTGACATAATCCTCTGCCGAACCGATAGATTTTTACCCTTAGACATCAAGAAAAAGATTTCCCTTTTTTGCAACGTCGATGTTGAAGATGTGATCACTGCCAAGGATGTGGACTGTATTTACGAAATTCCTCTCGTCTTTCATCAAGAGGGGCTTGATGAGAGGATCGTTGAAAAGCTAAACATATGGACAAGGGAGCCTGACCTTAGCCCTTGGCATGAAGTTGTGCGAAAGTTCTACAACCCAAAAGATACGGTAAAGATCGCTATCGTTGGGAAGTATGTAGACCTTAAAGATTCTTATAAGTCCCTTCATGAGGCTTTGGTGCATGGGGGCCTTGCTAATGACCTGCGGGTTGAGCTAAAGTATGTAAGGTCAGATGAACTGAGCGAAGCCAACGTTGAAGAGATGCTTGCTGATGTGGACGGAATCCTTGTGCCTGGTGGTTTTGGCTCAAGGGGGATTGAGGGGAAAATTCTTGCCATAAACTACGCAAGGACAAAGAAGGTTCCTTTTTTTGGCATCTGCCTTGGCATGCAGCTTTCCGTTGTAGAATTTGCAAGGAACGTTCTTGGTTGGAAGGAGGCAAATTCAACCGAGTTTGACCCAGAAACACCTTATCCGGTCATCTATCTGATGAAGGAGTGGTATGATTATCGAAAGGGGAGGATAGAAAGAAGGGATGAGGGCTGCGACTTCGGAGGCACGATGCGCCTTGGTGCTTATCCCTGCGTGTTAAAGCCTGGGTCCATCTGCCATAAGACTTACGGGGTTGATAAGATTTTAGAGAGGCATCGCCATAGGTATGAATTTAATAACGCCTATAGGCAAGCTTTTGAGGAGAGAGGCTTAAAGGTGGTTGGGACCTCACCTGACGGTGAGCTTGTTGAGATCGTTGAGCTTGAGGACCATCCTTGGTTCGTTGGCGTGCAATTTCATCCCGAGTTTAAGTCAAAGCCCTTAGCTCCCCATCCTCTTTTTGTTGATTTTATAAGAGCAAGCTACGAAAATAGGCTCAGGAGAGTAAGCTAATGGTAGACCTTCATACCCATTCTACGGCATCTGACGGCACTTATAGCCCAAAAGAGCTGGTTTATCTTGCTAAAAAAGTTGGGCTTAAAGCCCTTGCCTTGACAGACCACGATACCCTTGACGGTTTACCTGAAGCCTATCAAACGGCAAAGGAGGAAGGGCTTCCTTTCCTTTGCGGTGTGGAGATTAGCGTAAAGTTTGACGGACCGGGGCATTTTCATCTCCTTGGCTACTTTCTTGAACCTCCAAAGGAATTGAAAGAGGTCCTGAATAAACTCAAAGTTGCTCGTGCCGAGAGAAATAAAAAGATGGTAGAAAAGCTAAAGGAGCTTGGAATAGATATCACCCTTGAGGAACTTCAAAGCATAGCTAAAGGTGAGGTGGGAAGACCACACTTTGCTTATCTGATGGTCAAGAAGGGTTATGTAAAGTCGGTAGAGGAAGCCTTTGAAAGATATTTAAAAAAAGGAGCTCCAGCCTATTATCCAAAGGCTCTTCTTACAGAGGAAGAGGCTATAGATGCCATCAAAAGGGCAGGGGGCATTCCAGTTCTTGCCCATCCAATAACTTTGAAGCTTACCGACGAGGCGTTGAGGTCCTACTTGATAAGGCTTAAAGAAATAGGTTTGATGGGGGTTGAGGTCTACTATTCTGAACACACCAAGGATTATACTAAGTTTCTTGAGAGCCTTGCCAGCGAACTTTCTCTTATAAAGACAGGAGGTAGCGATTTTCACGGCAATAATAAGCCAGACATCAAACTTGGCTTTGGGTTTGGCAACCTCAGGGTCCCTGATGAATGTTATTACGAATTAAAGAAGGTTCTTTGTTAATCAAAGCTTCCCCTTTTGGAGCTAAGTCAAATGAAAAATGTTTGCCTAATGCGTATATTCTTGTTATAAAGTAAGGACCTCCGAGATCCTTTGCTTTGCTCAGGACGCAAAAAGAGGGGTCAGGATGTCCAGAGTAAGGAGACAAGGGTTGACGAGGATTTTCTGAATAGCCCTTATACTTCTTGACATAAATAACACTTTTGATAAATTTAAAAGCATGGAGGAGCTTGCCCGTTTTGGTATATCAATTCCTAAGGATTTGTTAAGTGCCTTTGACGAATACATCAGAAGGAAGCACTATGCCAATCGTTCCGAAGCCATAAGGGACCTTATAAGGCAAAAGCTTGTTGAAGAGGAGTGGAGAGAATCAAAGGAAGAGGTTGCAGGCGTCATCACCTATCTTTACGACCATCACAAGCGGGAGCTTGTCGATAAGCTCATGGACATTCAACATGATTATTTTGATAAAATTATCACCACTCAGCATATTCATGTTGACCATCATCGGTGCTTGGAAGTAGTTTTAGTTAAAGGCAAGGCAAACGAGATAAAGGAGCTTGCTGACAGGATTCAGGCTCTAAAAGGTGTCTTGCATCTAAACCTTACGCTAACTACACTTGGGAAAAATATCCCTGCTTAACCGTCATTGACTCATAGAATTTCCCTCAGCGTTATTCCTTAGCACATCTAAGACCGTTTAAAAAAGTTCACGTAATTCTTTCTTGCTAAGCCTTAGCGAGGCATCTCCTATTTTCAGGGAAGGAAGAAAGGAAGGGGCCCCTCGTCTAATGGCTCGGGTGACAAAGAAGGGGGCTCGGGGTGCCTTGCTTTTTAGCCTTCCACGGGCACAAAGTCTATGTAGAACCTTCGTAGGTCTACCTTTTTAAGTTTCACCTTAAGTCTCTGTCCTATCTGATAGACCTTCCCCTTAGTCTTTCCGATAAGGCTAATCCCCTTTTCATCAAGAACATACACATCGTCCACCAGGTCGATCACCCTTACCACGCCGCTAACCATGTATTCCTCAAGGTCAACAAAGAACCCAAAGGCAGAAACACCGCTTATTATGCCGTAGAATTCTTGTCCGACCTTATCCTGCATGAAGAAGGCTTGAAGCCTCTTTACCACCTCTCTTTCCGCTTCCTCTGCCTTTCTTTCCCTTTCAGAAAGATGCTTCCCCATGACTAAAAGCTCCTCCTCAGTATAAGGAGGCTTTCTCTTTCTTAAAGCCCTTTTTAATACCCGATGAACCACCAAGTCAGGATACCTTCTAATGGGGGAAGTAAAGTGGCAGTAATGCGTTTCAGCTAACCCAAAGTGTCCAACATTCTCTGGAGAATAACGAGCCTGCTTAAGGGAGCGAAGGACGAGATGGTTGAAAAGATGCTCAACTGGCTTTCCTTCAAACTGCTTAAGTAGCTCCTGGATAAAGTTTGGGCTGACCTCTTCTGGGACCTCGATTGGGTAGCCAAGGGATAGAAAAATCTCGCTAAGCTCTCTTAGCTTGTTTGGGTCTGGCTCTTCATGCACACGGTATAGGAAAGGAAATCCAAGCTCGGTTAGGTATTCAGCAACAGCCACATTTGCGGCGATCATGAAATCCTCAATCAGCATGTGGGCTGGGTTCCTTTCTCTTTTGATGATGTTTTCTATCCTCCCTTCAAGATTGATCAAGATTTCAGGCTCAGGAAGGTCAAAATCAAGGCTTCCTTTCTTTGTCCTTTGAGCTCGGATGAGCTGAGAAAGCTCAAGGGCTGAGTTTAGCATAGGATAAAGCTCTTTGTATTTTTCGATAACCTCTTTATCTCCATCAATGAGCATCCTTTTAACTTCAGTGTAGGTAAGCCTGGCTTTTGACCTTATCACCCCCTCATAAAACTTTTTTCCTTTGACCTTCCCATTCTTTGTATAGTCTATTTCCACAACCATAACCAAACGGTCCACATAGGGCTTTAGACTGCAGAGATGGTTTGATAGCTTTTCCGGGAACATGGGTATGACCATAGTTGGAAAATACACGCTTGTCCCTCGGAGATAAGCGTCTTTGTCAAGGAAAGAATTCATCGGAACATAGTGGGACACATCCGCTATGGCTACATAAAGTTTGAAGCCTTTGGAAGTTTCTTTAACGCAGATTGCGTCGTCAAAATCCCGAGCGTTTTCCCCGTCTATGGTAACGAAGGGGTGGTCTCTTAGGTCAACCCTTCCAGCCTTATCTTCATCCTGAACCTCAAGGGGAAGCTTTAAGAGTTCCTTTTTTGCCTGTTCAGGAAGCTCAAAAGGAAGGTCCTGCTCGTAGATAACCGCCCAGATATGGGTGTTAATTTCCTGCGGGTCGCCAAGGTCCCTTAAAACTTCCCCTACAGGGACGCCAAACTCTGAGGACCCTTGGATGATCTTAGCCACAACCAGATGGTCTGGGAGAGCCTTTCCTCTTCTTTTTTTGGGGATGTAGAGCTCAAAAGGGATCCTTGGGTCCTCCGGCTCAACAAAGAAAAGTTTATTTCGCTTAACCAAATACCCAACGATGTACTTCCGTTTCCTTTCTAAAACTGAAAGAACTCTGCCTTCAGGTCCCTTTTTAGCTACCTTTTCAATCTGGACGAGAACAATGTCCCCATCGAGAGCCTTCCCCACCTTCCTTGGAGGAATAAACACCGTCTCCCCATCTTCGGTTTCTACGAAGGCAAACCCATCGGGATGAACACGGATCTTCCCTTTTTTTGCTGAAAACTGGGAAGGTAGATTGAATTTTCTCTTCCTTATCTGGACAAGCTTTCCCTCTTGGCAAAGCTTTTTTACAAGCTCTCGGAAGGTTTGCCTTTCTGCCTTAGGGATGTTAAGAAAATGGTATAGCTCCCGAAGCAGGAGAGGTTTTTTAGCTGTTTGAAAAAGCTTTAGAATTTCTTCTTCAAGGGATGATGACTTAGCCTTTGTTTTCTTCTTTTTTTTCATTATTTAAGGTTTAGATACTTAATGGCAAGCTCAAGGTCCTCGTCCGTTGAGGTGAGATGAAGCCCTGCCTTAGGACCCTGTCTTACTAAACGCCTAAGCTCATCAGCCGTTTTAATGCCTTTGGAGGAAACAAGGTTTTCAAGGCTATCCTTGCCCTTATGACATTTTAGGCACTTAAAGGTCTCAGCCTGAGAGCTCTTTTGCTGGAAGGCTATAGCTGAAAGAAGGATTATGCCGACTATAACAAGGGAGAGGTCACGCATAACCATATGTTTCCTCCTGCTATAGCTTTAGAGCCTTGATAAGAATGTAGCTTATCAAAAGGGCAGCAGATATGCGAAGGACCCAAAGGTACCAAGGGCTTTCTTTAAGGTAGGTGATCATGAAGTTTTTATACCTTTGCCAAAGGGAAGGTTTGCTCAAGTCTTTACCACCTCGTAGACACCTGGTAGATGTCTGTATTTTTCTGCATAGTCAAGTCCATAGCCAACAAGAAAACCTTTTTCTACCACAAATCCCACATAATCAATGGGCACATCAACCTTACGCCTCTCCCTTTTGTCAATTAGGGCGCAAACCTTGACTATTTTAGGCTTATGAAGCTTGAGATGCTCAAGCAGAAACTTTACGGTTAAACCGGTGTCAACTATATCCTCAACGAGTATCACCGTCTTCCCTTCAAGTGGTAGCTCTACATCCTTGGTGATTGTTACTTCTTCTGAGGAAGTATCGGAGTAGCCGTAGCTCTTAACCCGGACAAAGTCTATGAAGACATCCTTTTTGTCAAGAGCCCGAACTAAGTCGGCAAGAAAGATAAAAGACCCCTTTAGGGTACCTACAAAAACAAGCTCATCTTCAGCAAAGTCTTTAAGGATCTGCTTGGCAAGTTCGGAGACTTTGCTTGCGATGTCAGAAGGTGAGATAAGAAGTTTTAGGGTCTCTTTGTTCATTTTGATTAAATATTATATATCAAGCTCGCGATATTCCAAGGCATGTTGATAGATAAATTCCCTGCGGGGTTCTACATTTTCACCCATAAGGACAGAAAAGAGCTCGCTTGCCTTCTCGGCATCCTTTAAGGAAACCCTTTTTAAAACCCTTCGCTCAGGGTCCATGGTTGTCTCCCAGAGTTGTTTTGGGTTCATCTCACCTAAACCTTTGTAACGCTGGATGTAAAGCCCCTTTCTTGCCTCCTCTCTAAGAAAGGTGAGGATTTCAAAGAGGGAAAAGGGAAAGCCCTGAAAAATCCTCTCCTCATCTTTGAATTTTACCTTCAAATCCTGATTAAGGTAAGGTTTGATACCTTCAAAGAGCTTGACGAGCTCGCGATAATCCTTCTCTAAGATCAACTCAGGACCAACCTTACAGAAGCTTATCCCTTCCTTCTCCGAGAGGAGATGAAATTCGTAATACTTAGGGTTGTAGCTACTTGGTTTTACCTTGGAGATTTTAAAGGACCGCTTAACCACTTCTTGAGAAAGCCTTCCCACGTCCTCTTCCTTTTCAAGGTTGACAAGGGAGACATACCCAAGGGTAAGAAGGAGGAGCACAACCTCGGGAGGATAGGTTTTTTTGGCAAGGGCTAAGAGATGCCTTTCTATCTTGCAAAGGGTGGAAAAAAAAGACTCGGGGTTAGAGAAGGCAGGAGCTAAGCTTAAGTTTTTAGCAATTCGTTTCAGAAGAAACTTGTCAAGCTCTTCGTCGTCCTTGAGATAATACTCCTTTTTGCCCTCAACTACACGGTAGAGAGGAGGTTGGGCGATGTAGAGCCAACCTCTTTCGATTATAGGAGCCATTTGCCTGTAGAAGAAGGTAAGAAGAAGGGTCCTTATGTGGGCACCGTCAATGTCAGCATCGGTCATGATGATAATTCGCCTAAAATTGCACTTATCTGGGTCGAAAGAATCGCCTATTCCGCAAGCAAGAGTAGCAATAAGCCCCTTTATCTCTTCCGATTTTAACATCTTGTCAAGGCTTGCCTTTTCTACATTCAGAATCTTTCCCCTTAACGGGAGGATGGCTTGAAATCTTCGGTCCCTTGCCTGCTTTGCCGAACCACCGGCTGAGTCTCCTTCAACAATGAAAAGCTCTCGTCTTTCAGGGTCCTTTTCCGTGCAATCTGCAAGCTTTCCAGCCGTGATAAACTCCTCAAGCTCGCTCTTCTTTTTGGTAAGTTCCCTTGCCTTTCTTGCTGCTTCCCTTTCTTTGGCTGTTTGAATGACCCTCTGTAAGATCTTTTTTGCCTCTTGGGGGTTGCTTTCAAAGAACTTGAGTAGTCCCTCGTAGACGATGGAATCGACGATAGATTTAACTTCGCTATTGCCAAGCTTCATCTTGGTTTGCCCCTCAAATTGAGGGTCAGGCACCTTAAGAGATATTATCGCACAGAGCCCCTCTCTTACATCTTCTCCTTCAAGCTTTGGTCCTTTGTAGGATTTATCCTCAGAAAGATAACGGTTTAAGGCCCTTGTTAGGGCTGTCCTAAAACCTACGACATGCGTCCCCCCTTCTTTGGTGTGAATGTTGTTGACATAACTAAAAACGGTCTCCGTTGAGGAAGTATTGTATTGAAGGGCAACCTCTGCCTTGACCTTGTCCTTCTCCCCTGAAATGTAGATTACCTTAGAATGGACAGGCTCCTTCTTCTGGTTTAAAACCTTGACATACTCTACTATACCTCCCTTTTGATGAAACTTTTCGCTGTAGCCTACCCTTTCGTCCACAAGATAAAAGGTTATTTCAGGATTTAAGAAGGAAAGCTCTCTGATCCTTCTTTTAACGGTCTCAAGGTCAAACTCAAGGTCTCCAAAGATTTCGGGGTCAGGCTTAAACCTGACTAAGGTGCCCCTTTTGTTAGTCTTTCCTATGACCTCGATGGGAGTAAGGGGGACCCCTCGGGAGTATTTTTGCTGATATACCTTCCCATCCCGGTAGACGTTGACGACAAGCCATTCTGAGAGAGCGTTTACCACTGATACACCAACTCCGTGGAGTCCTCCCGAAACCTTGTAAACTCCGTGGTCAAACTTTGCCCCTGCATGAAGTCTTGTCATAACAAGCTCAAGGGCTGGGACTTTTTCTTCTGGATGGATGTCAACGGGTATGCCCCTTCCGTTATCTTCAACGCTTGCTGAGCCGTCCTTGTAAAGGGTTACACGGATCTCGTTTGCATAACCTGCTAAGGCTTCATCAACGGCGTTGTCAAGGACCTCCCAAAGAAGGTGATGAAAGCCTTCCGGACCGGTAGACCCTATGTACATCGCTGGTCTCATCCGGACCCCTTCAAGTCCGGACAAGACCTTTATATCCTTAGCTACATATTCACTCATAGTGATTAGACCCTCAGTTTAACGAATTTTTTTGATTTAAATGACCATAGGCATCACAATGTAGAGAAAGCCTTCATCACGGTAGCCAAAGATACCGGCTGGGCTTCTTTCATCCTTGAACTTAAGGTCAACCTCCTCGGATTGCATGACCTCAAGCGGGTCAAGCAGATACTCAGAATTGAAGCTTATGGAGAAAGGTTCTCCGTCATAGCTACACCCAAGCCTTATCTGGGAACGACCAAGCTCAGTCTCCTGACTGGTAAGGATTAGTTCATTCTTGTTTAAGGTTAGGGTAACAGGTTTAAACTTTTCAGTAACCAAAAGGGAAACCCTCTTTAAGGCGTCCATCAAAAGCCTTCTATCCACCTTAGCTACCCTTTCAAAGGTTTGAGGGACTACCGCCCTATAATCGGGAAAGCTCCCTTCAATGGTTCTACTAAAGAAGACCCCAAGGCTTGTCCAGAGGACGGCATAGTTGTTGATGTAAGCAAGCTTTACCGTTATTTCATCTTCGCTAAGGTCAGCTATTTCTCTTGCCGACTTACGACTAAGGATAAAAGGAGAAAGCTCAGCTTTATCGATACCCAAGATTTCTGTTTCAAACAGGGCAAGTCTATGACCGTCCGAGGCTACAGCACGGAGCTTACCTTCTTCTTTTAATGGTTCAAAGTAGATGCCAGAAAGGACAAACCTCGCCTCCTCTTTACTGCTTGCAAAGATGGTCTTTTCAATGAGGAGAGATAGGATGTGTCCAGGGATGTCTATGGCTTGTTCTTCGCTAAAATCAGGGAGAGCAGGGAATTCTGAAGGGTCGCCAAGGGCAAGCTCATAGGTAATCCTTTCTGCTGGGTCTCGCACGATTAAACGAGAGTCTTCCTTAACAAGGAGGGCTTCATCCTCAGGGAAGTTTTTGATCACCTCGTAGAACTTCCTTGCAGGCACACAGAAGGAAAGGTTTTCTCCTTCTACTTCTCCCTTTACCTTCCCCTTAAAACCCTGATCAAGGTCTGTGGCTAAAAATTCAAGTTCCCCTGTCTCCGGGTTAATGTTTATTAAAACCATGGAAAGGACAGCCATCGTAGCCTTTTTGTCAGCTACAGCTTCGCAGAGCTTTAAGACCTTGGTTAAGTCCTTAGTAGACACTTGGGCTATCATAAATACCCCCTGAGGATTTTTCAATTATATTATATCCCGATTCTTTGTTGGATGCAAAATCTTGAAATTGGATCCTTTGGCTAACGCTTTAGACATCCCTTGGTTGCTGGCTTTCCTTAACGACACATAGGGATCATCTTAAAGCCTCTCTTTCACATCACCCTTAGGCCGCAATGCCAAAGGTTCTCAAGGGTTCCTCTGGGGCGTTAGCCCAGAAGGACATGTGAAGGACCATCCTGAGCATTAAAAAAGGGTCTCAGGAGACCTCCGCTTTTGCTAACATTACCTCTAAATGGAAAGGTATGCTTGCAAGAATTTTGGGCAACCTTAATGCATTACTTAAGAAAATTTATCAGTGTCATAAGGGCGATTAGGAAGGAAAAACCAATGGCTATTAACCATTGCATAAAGTTTAAACGTTTCTCAAGAGCTTCAAACCTTGCGCTCATTTCTCTTAACAGGGCTTCAAACCTTGAATTCATTTCTTTTTGCTGAGCTTCAAACCTTGTGTTCATTTCTCTTAACAGGGCTTCAAACCTTGAATTCATTTCTTTTTGCTGAGCTTCAAACCTTGTGTTCATTTCTTTCTGTAGAGCTTCAAACCTTGCGTTCATTTCATTTTGCTGTGCTTCAAACCTTGCAATCATTTCTCTTTGCTGGGCTTCAAAGCGTTTGTCCATCTCCCTTAGCAGGGCTTCATACCTTTCTTGAAGAAGCATTTTTAAATCGTTAATTTCTCTTTGCTGGGCTTCAAAGCGTTTGTCCATCTCCCTTAGCAGGGCTTCATACCTTTCTTGAAGAAGCATTTTTAAATCGTTAATTTCTCTTTGCTGAGCTTCAAACCTTGCATTCATTTCCCTTTGCTGAGCTTCAAACCTTGCATTCATTTCCCTTTGCTGAGCTTCAAAGCGTTTGTCCATCTCCCTCAGTAAAGCTTCAAGTCGTTTGTCCATCTCTCTTGAGAGATTTTGATGCCTTTCTGCTTCAAGCAACCTTAGGGCTTTTAATTCCTCTTCCAAACGTATTAACCTTTCAAGTAAGGGAATAGCATATAGTTCTTTTTCTTTTTCTTGAAAATAGGTGGTTAGAACATCAGGAAGCAGGGAGAGGATTATTTGTTTTAGGCGTTCTTCAGAAACATGAGCCTGCATAGAAAATAATATTATAGTTAACCTTGAGGTCTGTCAAGGTCCTTTGAGAGGTTGTTAGAAAAATCCTTTTCTCCCACCAATTTTGCGCAAAGCGAAGGCTCTTTCCTTTCTTGTCGCCCTAAGCCAAAGCCCTGAGCCTCAGCGAAGGGCCCCTTCAGAGATCCTTCGGGGCATACGCTCCTCAGGACGACCCCTTTCTTGTCACCCTGAGGCCTTTCCTTCTCTGTCACCCTGAGGCCGAAAGGCCGAAGGGCCCCCTCCCCCGAGATCCTCCGCTTCGCTCAGAGGTCCTTCGGTCGCATTCGCTCCCTCAAGGAAAAGACGAGGTCCTTCGCTTCGCTCAGGATGACCCCCCACCATGTCGTCCTTGAGCCGAAGCCCTGAGGGCGCAAGCCTGAAGGGGCAGCGAAGAGGCAGCGAAGGGCCTCAGAGGTCCTTGATGCTACTTAAAGATGGCAAGGTATGTTTGCAAGATTTTTCGAACACCCTCAAATAATATTGACAAATGTAAAAAAAGTTTTATTTTAGAAGAAAACTTTAAATGTGGGGAGAAAAAATGCAAAACAGCGACCTTAGATTGCTTAAAGAACTTGGGCTAAAGCTTACACCTCAAAGATTAGCTATCATAGAATACTTAAAGGATAATAAAAATCATCCTTCGGCTGAAGAGATTTACAACGCCTTAAAAGATAAGTTCCCAAGCATGTCTTTTGCAACAGTCTACAATACCCTTGAGGTTTTGGTTGAAAAGGGTTTAGTAAAAGAGCTCAGCATTGATAGCACTAAAAGGAGGTTTGACCCTTTTACCCATCCCCATCATCACTTCATCTGCAAGGAGTGCGGAAAGATCGTAGATGTTGAGACTTCATTTGAAATCTTTATCCCGGATTTTCTCAAGGATTTCCAAGTTGAAGATTTTCAGGTTGTCTTCACGGGCCTCTGCCCAGAGTGTAAACAAGCCCAAGTGTAAATAAGCCCTAAGCCCCCTTCTATCAAAGGGGGCTCTCTTTTTTTTCTCTTTAACCTGTGATAAATTAAGCTTTCAATGAAAGATTCTTCGTATAAAAAAGTAGTTCAAGCCCTGGGGCTTGTTTTTGGGGACATAGGCACAAGCCCCATCTACACTCTAAGCGTAGTTTTCCTCCTTTTAAAGCCAACCAAAGAAAACATCCTCGGTGTGCTATCTCTCATTTTTTGGACGCTCATCATCATTCCTACTCTTCAATACACAGTCTTAGCAATGAGCCTAAGTTTAAGGGGTGAGGGTGGGACTTTAATCCTTTGGGAGATCTCACGAAACCTTTTAAAGAATAAAAAAAGGCTTGTAGGCTTTTTTAGTTTACTTGCTTTCATAGGAATTTCTCTTCTTATGGGGGACGGGGTTATAACTCCAGCTATAAGCATTATTAGTGCCGTTGAGGGTGTCTCTTTTATTCCAGGGTTGAGACCTCTTCATCCCAATGAAGTAGTTTTTATCTCTGCGATCATTGCCCTTTTGCTCTTTTATTTCCAGAGTGGTGGAACGGAGAAGGTGTCCTTTACCTTTGGTCCCGTTATGTGTCTATGGTTTGGAAGCCTTTTTTCCCTTGGTTTAGCAAACATCGTAAAAGCCCCTGAGGTCATAGAAGCGCTAAACCCTGTTTATGCTTTAAGATTTTTTCAAGAGAACGGCTGGAAAGCCTACTTAGTTTTGGGTGAGGTGATACTTTGTGCAACCGGTTCAGAAGCTATGTATGCCGACATGGGACATCTTGGGGCTCGCCCGATTAAAAGGGCTTGGTATCTTGTTCTGATTGCCCTTCTTGTAAACTATTTTGGTCAGGGAGCCTTTTTATTGCTCAATCCCACGGCTAAAAGCGTCCTTTTTGAGATGTGTCTTAATACCCTGCCTATAGCCTATGTGCCCTTTTTGGTTTTGGCTCTTCTTGCCACGATAATTGCTTCTCAAGCTATAATTAGTGGGATGTTTAGCGTGGTGTATCAAGCCATCTTCGCTCGCATCTTTCCTATCATGAAGGTTAAGTATACCTCCCCTGAGCTTCACTCTCAAATATACATCGGGGCAGTAAATTGGCTTCTTTTCCTTGCGGTAATCTTTATTATGTTTGAGTTTAAGAGTTCGGCAAACCTGGCTTCAGCTTATGGTCTTGCTGTTACTGGTGATATGACCATCACTGGGTTATTCCTTATTACCATCTTTCTTTTTCGGAAAAAGTATCATTATGCTTTACTTGCAGTATTAACAACTCTTACAGTTTTTACCTATTTTACCTCTACTTTGTTTAAACTGCCCCATGGTGGATACTTAGCACTCATTCTTGCTGGTATTCCCCTTTCTATTATTCTTCTATACACTGAAGGGCAGAAACGCTTATACAAAAGCATAAACTTTTTAAGCAGAGAGGAGTTTATTCATAAGTTTACACGGTTTTACCCAAAGAACCCCAAGATACCAGGGCAGGCTCTATACTTTATACGAGATATATACCAGTTTCCCCCTTATGTGATAGAAAACATCTTCTTTCACGGTATCCTTTACGAAGAAAATATCTTTGTATCCCTCATAAGAAAAAATGAGCCCTATGGTATAACCGTAGGATTTTTAGAAGAGCTTTGTCCAGGAGCTAAAACCTTGGAGATTGCTTACGGTTATATGGAAATCCTTAGGGTTGAGGATATTCTAAGGGAACTTGGGATTGATGAACGGGTTGTTTTTTACGGGCTTGAAGACATAGAAACTAAGCATCCCATCTGGAAGGTCTATGCCTTTATTAAGCAGATGAGCCCCCACTTTGTCAAATTCCTTGACCTTCCTCCTGCAAAACTCCATGGTGTCCTTACCCGGATGGTCATCTGATTTTCGCAAATAACCTTAATAAATCTTGTTCATCCCTTTTCCTTCAGAAAATTTCTTGATAAAATTTGATTGCCTTGTTTTTCCAAAATTTTTTAAAGCATCTTGACATTTTTTGAAAGGGGGTTATTTTATAGCCCGTCCATTTAGCGGAGAAATCTTGCTATAAGGGGGGATTAGAGATGAAAAATTTTGAGAAGATGGAGTATGGGTTTGGTCAGCACCTGATAATTGACGGATACGGTGCAAATCAGGCAAAGCTTATGGACATCGATTTCATCTACGATTTTCTCAATAAATACCCAGAAACTATCGAGATGACGAAGATCATGCCCCCTTATGTGTTTAAGTATTTTGCCCCAAACCCTGAGGATTGGGGAATTTCCGGCTTTGTAATCATTGCTGAAAGCCATATAAGCATCCATACTTTTCCAGAAAAGCTATACCTAAGCGTTGATATCTTCTCTTGTAAGCCCTTTAATGTTGATAAAGCCGTCGTAGACATAACCGAGATGTTTGAGATTAAAAAGAGCGAGATTAGGCTCCTTGATAGAGGCTTAGAGTTTCCAAGGTCTATCAGGGCTGTTGAAAACTTCATGCGTCTTGAAAGAAAGGGTCTAACCTTCTAAGGGATGAAGATCAATTTTCTTGGGCTACCCGATTCGCCAAACCCAAGGGTAGCCCTTGTCCCTCTCCCCTTTGAGTTTACAACCTCCTGGCTTAAAGGAACAAGGTTTGCCCCTCTTGAAATCCTAAAGGTAAGCCCAAATCTTGAATTCTTTGACGAAGAATCCTTAGTCTCCCCTTACGAGGTCTTAGGGTTCTATACCGAGGAAATAATTGAATTCTCTGCTGATTTTGAGAAGGCTTTAGCTCAGGTTGAAGAATTGGCTAAAAAATATGCCGAAAAAAGACTTTTTGCTATTTACATAGGGGGTGAGCACACCGTAAGTTTCCCAATACTTAAAGTATATAAAAAATACTACCCTGGTCTCAAGGTCCTCCATCTTGATGCCCATCTTGACCAAAGGGATGAGTACCTTGGAAGCATGGTCAATCATGCAACGGTCATGCGAAGGGTAAAAGAGCTTAGCCTTCCTGTTTTAAGCGTCGGCATAAGGTCAGCCTCAGAGGAAGAAAAGGATATTTTGTTATCCGAGAAGGAGGCTCTCATTCTTGCCAAGGATTTTATCAAGGATGAGGAGGGTTCCCTTAAGAAGGTCTCTGAATTTTTAGGAGAAGGACCAAGCTATCTTAGCCTTGATGTGGATGTCTTTGACCCCTCTCAGGCACCGGGAGTTGGAACACCTGAGCCTGGTGGTCTAAGCTGGTATCAGGTTTTAGAAATTTTGAAGCTCTTTGTTAAGGCAAATCCAGTTGCCATGGACATCGTTGAGGTAAGACCAATACCTACCTTACCTATAACGGAATATCTTGTTGCAAGGCTTATCCTTAAGATTTCAGCCTATTTAACAAAGTCTTTGCCATGAGTTATTTTCATCAGCTTGCAAAGCTCCTCTTTGAGGCAAACCTTTTAAAGAGGATTGAAAGGACGGGATATAGCTATCTTGGCACAGGCAGGGAAGATGTTGCAAAACATTCCTTTGGAACGGTCTTTTGCGCCTACATTCTTAGTCAGTTCTTTCGAGGTAAAGTAGACTTGACTAAGGTCTTGACCATGGCCCTCTTTCACGACTTTCCTGAAGCAAGGACAGGGGACTTTAACGCCGTAAACAAGCTCTACAATCAAGCAGACGAAGAGAGAGCCTTAAGTGAAGCGGTTGGCACTTTCCCCTTTGGGGAAGAAATCCTTACCCTTTTTAAAGAATACAGAGCCCTTGAGACCCTTGAAGCTAAAATAGTTCACGATGCTGATACACTCGACCTAATGCTTCAGCTTAAGGAACAGAAGGACCTAAACAACCCTTACGCAGAGAGATGGTTGAGATACGCGAAAAGAAGGCTTATCTTAGAAGAAAGTAAAAGGCTTGCTGAAGCCATCTTAGAGACGGAATGGTGTTCCTGGTGGCTTGAGAGATTGATCAAAGTTGACAGGGATAAAATTGACGGAGATAAGGAAGCCTGAAGATTGCGTAAGATGTGGCAAATGCTTACCCCATTGTCCTACCTACAGGTTCTTTCTTAGGGAAGATTTTTCACCCCGTGGAAGAAACTTCCTTTTAAGTCAAAGTTTAGAGGGAGAAGGCTTAGCTTACTGCCTCCTTTGTGGAAGATGCGAGAGGGTTTGCCCCCTTGGTGTTAGCTTCCCAAAGGGCTATCTTCAAAGCCTAATCAAAGGAAAGGGACTAAATCTTCCTCTCCCAGCCATAAAGGACCTGCTTTTTTGGAAGGATCTTAGCCAAAAAAACGAAGCTTTCTCCCTTGATGAAAGGGTATTTTCTTTAAAGGAAGGTGAGTTTTATCTTTATCTCTCCTGTGGGCTTAAGCATCTATATCCTAAAGCCTTGGCTAATTTTGCAGATCTTCTAAAAAAAGAGGGGGTAAAAGTTCATGTCCCTCAAGCAAACTGTTGCGGAATACTTTACCTAAGCTTGAAGGATTTTGGGCGGCTTAAGGAGTTTGCGAAGAATAACCTTTTAGCCTTCTCTGAGGAAAAACCCATTCTAACCTTTTGTGCCACCTGTCTTTGGATGTTTAGGGAGGTTTATCCCCTTATTTCTGAAAATTTTAGAGGTTTGGCTGAGAGAACATACTTTGTGTTGGATTTTTTGGGAAAAAACTTTAACCTACAGGCTGAAATAGAGGACTATGAGAAGGTGCTTTTTCATAAGCCTTGCCATCTTGGGAGCAAAGGTTTAGCCAACATAGACTTGACTTTATTTAATTTAGGACTTAATAATAAAATAAAAGACTTTTGTTGCGGTTCAGGCAAAGCTGACCTTTGGCTCAAAGGTTTTCAGAAGGGATACCGTAGAGCGTGGCTAAGGGAGCTTTCAGCTTTTGATGTTTTGGCAACAGCCTGCACTGGCTGTTTTTACAACTTTAGCAAGCTTTTAAAGGCTCCGCCTTTGGTAAAGCATTGGCTTGAAGTCATAAACCTAAAATAGCAATGGCTGATAAATATCCATCCTATCTAAATCTTTTGGAAAGCGGGGAGCTTGATAGAAGAATTGAGGCTCTCTATGAAAGGTTAAGCCCCTGTAGAATCTGCCCACACGAATGCGGTGTTGATAGACTAAAGGGGGAGAAGGGTTTTTGTCGAGTTGGGAATAAGCCAATGATAGCAAGCTATGGACCCCATTTTGGCGAGGAAAGACCCCTTGTGGGAGAGGGAGGCTCAGGAACTATATTCTTTACCTTTTGCAACATGGCTTGTGTTTATTGCCAAAACTGGGAGATAAGTCATGAGGGTGAAGGGGAAGAAGTGTCAGAAGAAACCTTGGCAAAAATTATGCTTGTCCTCAAAGTGTGGGGTTGTCATAACATAAACCTTGTTACTCCGACCCATCAGATACCTTTTATAGTTAAGGCTATAAAGATTGCGGCTGAAGCCGGGCTTGACCTTCCGATTGTTTATAACTGTGGAGGCTATGAGTCCGTTGAAACTTTACGGCTTCTTGAGGGGATTATCGACATTTATATGCCGGATATCAAGTATATGGATGAGAAGGTTGCTTTAAGGTTCTCAAAGGTTAAAAACTATCCTAAGGTGGTTAAACTTGCGGTGAAGGAGATGCACCAGCAGGTTGGAGATTTGATCATTGAGAATGGCATAGCTAAAAGGGGGCTTATCATTCGTCATCTTGTTTTGCCGGGAGACCTTTCTCAGACAGAAGAGGTTATAAAGTTTGTAGCTCAAGAGATATCCCCTAATACCTACTTTAACCTAATGGACCAGTATAGACCTTGCGGTGATGCCTGGAAGTATCCACCCCTTGATAGAAAGATTACCAAAGAAGAATGGAATAGAGGCTTAGAACTTGCAAAGAAGTATGGGCTTAAAAGGCTTGACGATAGAAGAGCAAGGTTCTGGGATTAAGTTCTTTGCCGTTGGTGATATCCACGGCTGTAGTAGAAGGCTTGAGGCTTTGCTTTCTAAGCTTCCCATTCGGTGGAATGAAGACTATTTGATCTTTCTTGGAGATTACATAGACCGCGGTGAAGACCCACGGCGAGCCTTAGAGATAGTGATGGAGCTTGTGGAAGCTTATCCAGGGAAGGTGATTGCCCTAAAAGGAAACCATGAGTGGATGTTTGAAAGGTTTCTGCAGGGGATAGATCCAGAGGTCTTTCTTTATAACGGTGGAGATAAGACCCTGCGATGCTACATGAAGGAGGGCCGTTTAGTTGTTCCGGATGAGCAGGTTGATTTCCTACGGAGCCTTCCTCTCTATGTAGAAACTCCCGATTACATCTTTGTCCATGCAGGGATAAACCCTTACAAGAGCCTTAAGGAACAGGATGAGATGGACCTTCTTTGGATTAGGCAGAGTTTTTACCTATATGAAGGCACTTTCCCAAAAGTAGTAGTGTTTGGGCATACTCCTTTTCCTGATGTGCTTATGCTTGCTGATAGGATAGGTATCGATACTGGATGCGTCTACGGAGGAAAACTTTCGGCGGTTATGCTACCAGAGAGAGAGGTCTTTCAAGTATGAAGTTTTAGGAGGTAGTGGCAATGGCAGATGACAGGAAAAAACTCTCCTGGCGAGAGGTCGACAAGCTAAAAGACCAGAGCGGTCTTGCAAAGCTCAGAAAAAAGAGGGAAAAGGCAGAAAGAACTGAATCCCCTTTGCTTGACGAAACGAAGAAGAAAAGCTACCTCAAAGAGCTTGAAAAACTTTTTCAAGAAAAAACTTCCAAGGAAAAAGAAGAGGCTTTGAAAAGACTTCATCAAAGGGCAGGCCAAAGGGACTTTAAAAAACTTGCCCTCGAATTTGTGGAAAAGTTTGGTATACCTACTGACGCCATGACTTTACTTCTTTTTTTAGATTCTAAAGAAAAAGAACTTATTTTGAGAATAATTGAATTTATAAAGGAGAATTTTTCTCTTTTTTCAAAGGAAGATTTGGATGCATTAATTAGCAAGTTAAAGACCTTAAGGTATACGGTTACAGACCCTGCGGTGGCTTTTAAGGTAGAGAAGGTTTTGAAGGAGCTTCCCCTTTGATGGGGGATGTGCTTAAAGAATTTCTCACCTTTTTGCTTTCACAAAAAAACTATTCTTTGAACACCCTTTCTGCCTATGCCAGAGATATTAAAGATTTCCTTGAATTTTTATCAGCTAAGAGGGTAGAACTAAAGGGATTAAACCTTAATGTTGTTGAAGCTTACTTAGTAACTTTAAAAGAAAGGGGTTTTAATCCCTACAGCATTGCGAGAAAGCTTTCAAGCTTACGGAGGTTTTTTAATTTTTTGCTTGACGAGTTAAGGCTTGAGCTTCCTCCTTTGCTTTTGGAGACACCAAAGCTTCCCTTTCGACTGCCAAAGATTCTTACCCTTGATGAGGTAAACGCCCTTCTTTCTGCTCCTGACCTTTCCACACCCTTAGGAATTAGGGATAGGTGCATGCTTGAAGTACTTTACGCTACCGGGGTTAGGGTGTCAGAGCTTGTAAGCTTAAAACTTTCTAACTTAAACCTTGAGCTTGGGCTTGTTAGAGTTTTGGGAAAAGGGGAGAAGGTTAGGCTTGTGCCTATGGGAGAGCCGGCTTTAAACTTCTTAAAACTCTATTTAGCCGAGATTAGACCAAGGCTTGAGAATAAAAAGAGCAAGGATTTTGTCTTTTTAAATCGCCTTGGAGCTCCGATGACAAGACAGAGGTTTTGGCAGATAATAAAGGACTACGCTAACAGGGCTGGCATCCCTCTTGAGAAGATTTCACCCCATGTGCTTAGGCATTCTTTTGCCACTCATCTACTGGAAGGAGGCGCGGACCTAAGGTCAATTCAACTTCTCCTTGGGCATAGTAGCATAACGACAACTCAAATCTACACCCATGTAGATGTAAAAAGACTAAGAGAGGTTTATGACAAGTACCACCCAAGGGCTTGAGCCGAAGCTTCTTAGAGTAAAGCTTGCTGAGTTTTTAGAACATTTGGAGCTTCCTGACGAAGCTCTAAACTTTATCCTCAAAGCTAAGGAGGTTGCCGAGGAGCAGGAAAAATTTCTTTACCTTGCAGGGGGAGAGGTTAGAGATTTTCTTCTTAAAAGACCTTCCTACGACGTTGACCTTGTCATAGAGGGCTCAGCTAAAGAGTTTTTAGAAGGACTAAAAGGAAAGCTTAACTTTGAAGTCCTTTTTTCTTCACCCTTCTTGACTTATAAAATTCTTCTCCCTCAGACGGGGTTTGAAGTAGACCTCGTTACGGCAAGGGATGAGGTCTACGAGGATGTAGCCGCTTTACCAAAGGTCTTTCAAGCAACCTTTAAAGAGGATGTGCTTCGAAGAGATTTTACTATTAACGCCCTGATTTACGGGCTTAGCCCTCCCTATGCTGAGATGATAGTAGACTTGGTGTCCGGGATTTATGACCTTGAAAGAGGCCTCCTTAGACCCCTTCACCTTAAGTCTTTCGTTGACGACCCAACGAGGGTCTTTCGGGGAATACGCTACAAAGTTAGGTTTGGGCTAAACTATGCCGAAGAATTCTATCAAGCTTTTTCCCGTGCCGTAGAGCTTCAAGCCTTCCTTAAGCTCTCATCTTCTCGGTTAAGAAACGAGCTCCTACTCTTTGTGAAAAGAGAGGGGTTATCCGCATTGCTTAGCCTCCTATTTGAGTGTCAAGGCTTTGAACTTTTTTCGCATTCAGGCTTAAAAGTAGATGTGGAAAAGTTAGGGGAGGGGACAAAAGCTTTGAAGGAGTTTGAAGAGATCTTAAATCCCGAGGAGTTAGAGGATGCTTTTCTCTTGATTTTAGCTGGCTTCGATCGAGAGAATTTGAAGCGGCTCTTTTTTGCAGATACCGTCATTGATCGGTTGGTAAAGGTCTATCAAGAGTTTAAGAAGAAGACCCGGGAGGTCCTTAATCTTCCTTTGATTGAGCGGGTTTTAATGTTTGAGAAGGTATCTAAGGCAACGCTTATAGCCCTATCTCTCTACTTACCAGAGCTAAGGGAAGAAATAAAAAAATACCTTTTTGTGTATAGCAAGGTTTATCCTGAGCTTAAGGGTGAAGATTTAAAGGGGCTTGGGATAAAGCCAGGGAAGCAACTTGGTGAAATTCTAAAAAAACTTAGGGAAGAAAAGCTTGAGGGAAGGCTCAAGACTAAAGATGAGGAAATAGCTTATGTTAAGAGCTTGCTTTATTCGGCATCTTAACTATAATTCCTGAGAAAGTAGCTTAGGAGTTTGTCTATGGAGAGTTTGTCTATGGAAGAAGATTTTAAAAGGCTTCTTGAGGAGTACTTTCAAAGGATTGATGTGCCGATTAAGGTTGGCGACGAGGTGACGGGAGTAGTTGTTCATTTTGACAGGGAAAACTACTTTATAGACCTTGGGGGAAAGGCTGAGGCTATCCTTCCAAAATCTGAATTGATTGCCCCCGAGGAAATAAAGATTGGAGAAAAGATCTCGGCAATAGTTGTTCAAAGAGGAGAAAGGGGAACTTATGTTCTTTCTGTTAAGAAGCTTTTTGAGAAAAGGGCAAAGGAAGAGTTTGAAGACCTTTTTAGTAAGGGTTTTCCTCTTAGGGTAAAGGTTATGTCTTTGGTAAAAGGGGGCTATGTTGTTAGCTTTAAGGGTGTGGTTTCTGCCTTTTTACCTGCTTCTCAAGCTGAAAAAGACCCAGATTTTCTGGGTAAGGAAATATCCGTCCTTCCCCTTGAGAAAAAAGGGGAAAGCTATGTTGTCTCTCAAAAAGCTTACCTTATAAAAGAAAAGGAACTGAAAAAGAAGGAGATAGAAGAAAAGATTAGGACAGGTGTCCCCTTAGTAGGAAGGATTAAGGCCAAGGTAAAAGGGGGATTTATTGTAGACTTTGAGGGGGCAATAGCAGGTTTTCTCCCCTTTTCGGAGCTCACCCATAGGAGGCTAACAAGCCCTGAGGATTATCTCCAGATCGGGGATGAGGTGCGCCTTTCAGTCCTTTCTTATGACCCTATTCAAGGGAAGTTAAAGGTTAGCTTAAAAACCTTAGAAAAGGATCCTTGGACAGAGGTTTTAGAAAAATATCCCGTTGATAGTAGGCATGTTGGGACTGTAGTTGAGGTAAAGCCCTTTGGAGCCTTTGTTGAGCTTGAACCAGGCGTTGAGGGCTTAATCCCTGCAAGCGAAGTCTCCTGGCAAAGAGGCCTTAAACCTCAGGATGTGTTAAGTAAAGGAGATAGGGTGGAAGTGGTTGTGCTTGAAGTAAAGCCTGAAGAAAGAAGGATGGTCCTTAGTCTTAAACGCCTTGAGGAAGACCCTTGGGAAGTCTTTGCAAGGGATCATAAGGTAGGTGAGATAGTCTCTGGAAAGATCAAAGGGCTCGTTGATTTTGGGCTTTTTGTGGAGGTAAGGGAGGGTGTTGTTGGTTTTGTCCACCGTTCAGAAGCAAGCTGGGACCGAAACTTAAACATAAAAGAAGCTTTTTCAGAGGGAAGCGAGGTTTCTGCAAAGATTCTTGAGTTAAACCCTTCAGAAAAGAGGCTAAAGCTAAGCATCAAGGATTTGGTTCCCAATCCCTGGGATTTGGCATCTGAAACTTTAAAGCCCGGAAATAACATCTCCGGGAAGATAAAACAGGTTTTACCGGGCAAGGGTTATCTCGTTGAGCTAACTGAGGAAATATCAGGTTTTTTGCCCTTTCGGGAAGTCCCACAAGGCGAGAAGTATAAAGAAGGGGATGAAGTTCAGGCTAAGATAACGCACTTTGACCGTGAAAAGGAACGGGTTCATCTATCTGTTAAGGCTTTAAGGGAAGAGGAAGAAAAGAAACTTGTTCAGGAGTATTTAAGCTCGCAGAGGACTTCAGAAAGCCTCACCTTGGGGAAGGTTTTAAAAACTTTGACTGAAAGAGAGGGTATATGAAACGCCCGTGGTTGGTTTACGGATTAGCCTTTTTAGGCGGCCTTGTTCTTTTTCTAATCCTTCTATCCTTTATTTTTGCTCTTTTAGCAAAGTACAAATACCTACACTTTGGAAAACCTAAGATAGGGGTTCTGGAGATAAAGGGGGTTATCTTGGATTCCGACGAGTATCTTTCTGCCATAAAAGAGTTTAGAACAAGGCGAGATGTGAAGGCAGTTTTGGTAAGGGTTGAGTCTCCTGGCGGAGCCATAGGTCCAACTCAGGAGCTTTTTGAGGAGCTAAAAAAGCTTAGAAAAGAAAAGCCTATCTATGTTTCCATGGGTGGTGTTTCTGCATCAGGTGGATACTATGTATCCCTTGCTGGAGAGAAGATCTTTGCTAATCCTGGAACGATTACCGGAAGCATTGGGGTTGTGATCGAGCTACCAAACCTTGAAAAACTGTTTGAGAAGCTTGGGATTAAAAGTGAGACCATAAAAAGCGGAGAATTTAAAGATACAGGGAGCATCTACCGTGGTCTAACTAAGGAGGAAAGGGAATACCTTAAGTCAAAGGTAAACCAGCTTCATGAGCAATTTGTAAGAGCCGTAGCTGAGGAAAGGAAGCTACCTCTTGAAAAAGTAAGAAGTCTTGCCGATGGTCGTATCTACACCGGGGAGGAGGCAAAGGCGCTAAAGCTTGTGGACGAGCTTGGGAACTACTACACCGCTTTAGAAGAGCTTAAAAGGAGAGTAAATCTAAAGGAAGTGGAAATAGTGATTCTGCCAAGAAAAAAGGGATTTTGGGAAAGGTTTTTTGAAGAAAAAACAAGCCTTTCAGTGGAAAAGCTCATTCAATCCTTATATTTTCAACCCTTCTACATCATTAAGCCTAACCTATGACTGGAAAGGATTTAGCCAAAAAACTTTTATCAATTTTCCCTGACCTTGAATACGAGGTTGCCTTAAGCTTAACAAACGCCTTTTTTGAAAGTCTAAAGTTAGCGATGAAGGATGGTAATTCCGTTGAGCTCCGAGGATTTGGGATCTTTCAGCCAAGGGTTTGCAAAGGGGTAATCTTTGTAAACCCAAAAAACAATCAACGTTACTATGTTCAAGAGAAGAAGAGGGTTGTCTTTCGGACTGGGACAGAATTCCTCGAAAGGCTAAACACTTCCTTTGATGCAGGTCTTGACCTTGGGACCCAGAGCTTTAGGCTCATTCTTGGAAAGCTTTTTGAGGATACTCCATATTTTCTCCTGCGGGAGAGGGAAAATGTGCGCCTTGGGGAGGGGCTATGCGAAAGCGGTTTAATTTGTGATGCGGCAAAGGAAAGAGGCCTTTCTGCCTTAAGTAAATTCAAAGAGATTTTAGGTAGGTATGAGGTAAAAAACATCAAGGCTATAGGGACAGCGGTCTTCAGAAAGGCTAAGAACGCAAAGGAGTTTATTAGCCAGGTTGAGAAGGACTTTGGAATAAAAATAGAAATCTTAAGCCCAGAGGAAGAGGCAAGATACACCTTAAAAGGAGTAAGGTTCGGATTAGAGATACTCGGTTTTAAACTGAGGTCTTTTGTTGTTGTTGATGTGGGAGGGGGGTCAACAGAGGTTATTTACTATAAAGATGGCGCTGAGCCGATAACCTACAGCTTAGACCTTGGAGTTGTCGCTTTACGCGACTTTTTTAGTCTTCGTTATCCTTTAAGTACAAAGGCCCTTCAATCCTTAAGAGATTATGTCAGGGATAAACTAAAAGACCTACCTTACACTAAGCCAGAGATGCTTGTTATAACTGGTGGTTCTGCTTCTCTTCTTGGGTCCTTAGACCTTAAACTTCGAATTTACGAGCAAAGAGCCTTACATGGGCATCGGATTACCCTCGATAGAATAGCTAAGATGGCTCAGAGACTAACGGGTATGACGCTATCCCAGCTATCAAGGGTTAGAGGGATGGAAAGAGGAAGGGAAGACCTCGTAGCTCCTGCTCTATGTGTATACCTTGAGCTTTTATCATACTTTCTGCTTGATTCTGCGGTCATAAGCGAGTTTGGCATACTTGAAGCTACTTTACTTTCCTTGTGGGGATTGTAAAATATAAAGTTTAAAATTCACCAATAGAAGGATTAAAAAGGAACGAGGAGGGGTATGTTTGAAATAGTTGAAGAAGCTTTGACTTTTGATGATGTTTTGCTTGTACCAGCTTACTCAGAGGTATTACCGAAGGATGTAGATGTATCAACCTACATTACCCCTAAGATCAAGCTAAACATACCACTTCTTTCAGCGGCAATGGATACTGTTACCGAAAGTAGGATGGCTATTGCCATTGCCCGGGAAGGTGGTCTTGGCGTTATTCACCGGAACCTACCTTTAGAAGAGCAGGTAAGGGAGGTAGAAAAGGTAAAGAAATCGGAAAGTGGTATGATCTACGACCCCATTACCGTAACTCCAGACACTCCTATCAGGAAAGTTTTAGCCCTGATGGAGGAGTATAAGATATCTGGAATTCCTGTTGTTGAGGGACCAAAGAAGAAGCTTGTTGGCATTGTCACGAACAGGGATCTTCGGTTTGAAACACAGCTTGACAAACCGGTAAAAGAGGTAATGACCAAAGAGAATTTAGTGGTAGCAAAGCCAGGGATTACGCTCGACGAAGCAGTAAAGATACTTCACGAAAGACGCATAGAAAAGCTCCTCATCGTAGATGATGACTTTTGTCTTAAAGGTTTAATAACCATTAAGGACATTGAAAAGATAAAGAAGTATCCGAATGCCTGCAAGGATGAGATTGGAAGGCTTAGGGTTGGAGCAGCGATCGGCGTTGGGAAAAATCGCTTAGAGCAGGCAGAGGCTCTGTTGAAGGCTGGTGCTGATGTTTTGTTTATCGATTCTGCCCATGGACATAGCAAAAATGTTATAGAGACTATAAAAGAGATAAAGTATCATTTTCCCGATTGTCAGCTCATTGCAGGTAACATCGCAACTGCTGAGGGATGCGAAGCCCTGATTAAAGCAGGCGCAGACGGAGTAAAGGTGGGGGTTGGTCCAGGTTCTATTTGCACTACAAGGATAGTTGCTGGAGCAGGGGTTCCTCAGATTACGGCAATTGCCAATGCTGCCAAGGTAGCTGACCGCTATGGGATTCCGATCATCGCCGATGGTGGTATAAGGTTTTCGGGAGACATAACTAAGGCTATCGCTGCTGGGGCTTGGGCTGTTATGATAGGTAATCTCTTTGCTGGGACTGAAGAAGCACCAGGTGAGATAATACTTTACGAAGGTAGAACATATAAGCTTTATCGAGGAATGGGTTCACTTTCTGCCATGTTTAAAAGCGGTGGTCGAGAAAGATATGGACATGAATCTGAAGACATCTCTAAGTTTGTGCCTGAGGGGGTTGAGGGTAGGGTTCCTTATCGAGGACCAGTATCAAACATCATTTATCAGCTAATAGGTGGGCTAAAGTCAGGGATGGGTTACTGCGGATGCAAAACCATAGAGGAGCTTAGAAAGAAGGCTAAGTTTATCAAGATCACCCCTGCTGGATATAGGGAAAGTCATGTTCACGATGTCGTCATTCTAAGAGAGGCTCCTAACTATTGGGTGGGTAAATAATGGCTTATTTTAAATGGAAGGGAAGGTCAGCCTCAGGTGAGATAAGGTCAGGTGTTTTAGAGGCTCCAAGCCCGCAGGTAGTTGAGGTTTACCTCCGAAGGCTAAACATCAAACCCCTTGAGATAAAAGCACAAAAAGAGCAAACCTTTAGTTTCGTCTTAAAACGAGTTTCTGAAAAGGAGGTCATGCTTTTTACTCGTCAGTTTGCAACTGTCCTTGAGGCAGGGCTTCCTATAGTTAAGGCTTTAGAAACGCTCAGCATGCAACAAAAAAACCTCTACTTTAGACAGATCCTTGATGATATTAAGAAGAAGGTAGAGGGTGGGACGGCTCTTAGCGATGCCATGGCTGAATACTCAAAGATTTTTGGGAGGCTTTACATTCACATGGTCCGATCCGGTGAGGCTTCTGGTAACCTTGATGAGGTATTAAAGAGGCTTGCAGTTTACTTAGAAAAAATTGTCTCCATAAAGTCTAAGGTCAAGCACGCAATGATCTATCCCTCAGTAATCCTTTTAGTTACTATTGTTGTCATAGCTATCTTGATGATTTTTGTAATACCCAAGTTTGCCCAGCTTTTTGCCGAAGCTGGTCAGGCTCTACCGCTCCCTACTCAAATCTTGATCAACATAAGCAACAACTTTAAGTATATTTTTACTATTTTTCTTGGCTTATTCATCGGGTTTATCGTTTTACTTAAATTCATAAGACGGTCAGAAAAGGGACGCCTTGAAACGGATAGATTACTTTTAAAAATCCCTATCTTTGGGGAGCTATTCCATAAGGCAGCTGTATCCCGTATGGCGCGCACTTTGGCAAGCCTTATCTCCGCTGGTGTCCCCCTACTTCAGGCTATTGCTGTAGCCGCAGAAACATCGGGGAACATGGTGATAGAAAGAGCATTAGAAGATGTAAGATTAAGCGTTGCTGCCGGACAAACCATAGCTGACCCAATGTTTTACACTGGGGTTTTCCCTTACATGCTCATCGAGATGGTTAGAGTAGGAGAGATGTCCGGACGACTTGATGAGATGTTGAATAAGGTTGCAGATTTTTACGAGGAGGAGGTTGACCGAACAGTTGCTACTATTTCTACCCTTATTGAACCCATCTTGCTTATCATCCTTGGCGGAATAATCGGTGGTATCCTCGTAGCCCTCTATCTTCCTATCTTCCAACTTGGCGGTGTAGTGGGAGGCGGTGGTTAAAGAATAAGGGGGTAGACCCCCCGTTGTTTGGATTAGACGATGTCTAAGATTTACAGCTCTTCTTGCTTCTTCCTTTGCAAGATGTAGAAGAAGCCTCCCCTTGCCCTTCAGCTTTAGCCATGGTGTTTTCTGCCCCACAGGATGGGCACTTCTTTGGTTTGCACCTTGATTCCTTTGTTGCTCCGCATTGACTACACTTCCAAAAGGCCATAATCCACCTCCTTTTTAAAAATTTTCCTTAAAAGATAACAAATCTAAAAATTAAAGCAATAGATTTGTAGCCTGTTTTATAAAAAGGGTCAAAAGGGGGCTTTGCCAAGCAGCTTGTGGTGAAAAGATGAAGGTTAGAGGAGACAAACCAACAGCGCTATTCAAACTTTTTTTTTTGGTGGTTTCGGGAGATAGTCAAGCCGAGGGTTGAACAGGGCTTTGAAGATGCTTTTTTTGATCTTCGGGTTTAAAGGATAGATTTTTTCTTCTAAAAGTTTGTTAACAACCTTTCTCATCGTCTCCTTAGAAAAGGGGCAAGGATTTTCAAGGACTTGCCAACCTTTTTGGCCAACAAAGGAGGAAATGAGATGCTTCTCTACAAAGTAAAGAGGTCTAATAAGATAAAGTTTGCCTTTAAACATTTCTTGGCTTGGTAGCAAAGCTGATAATTCTCCATGGAAGAAAAGGTTCATAAAGAAGGTAGTAAGCACATCATCCTGATGATGACCAAGGGCTATTTTATTGGCTCCAAGCCTTTCGGCAATCCTAAAGAAGTGCTTTCTTCTGTGCCAGGAACAGACAAAGCAAGGGTTAGCCTTCCCTTCATCAAAAGCTGAGATGGCTTGAAGCCCATAATCCGTTTTTTCAAACATAAACTCTATCCCTCTTTCTTCACAGAAAGCCTTAAGAAAGGAGACGCCACTTTGGTATTTATCTTCTTCTTTCGGAAAGCCCATGTCAAGATGAAGGGCTGTAAGCTTTGCCTTGATCCTTACTTTATCTTTCCAAAAGGAAAGAAAGTGTAACAAAAGAAGACTATCTTCTCCACCAGAGAGAGCCACAAGAACATGATCACCATCCTTTATAAGTTCATAACCGAATATAGCTTTACCAACAAGCCGTCTTATTTTTTCCTCAAGCCCCATGAAGGATTCCTTTTAAGAAAAATTTTTTGATTTTTTAAAATATTACTATAGAGCTAAAAAATTTCAAAATATTACCTTCTCATCCCTGATGCTGTTTAGTAAAGCTTTCAAAAGAGGTCAATCAGGCAAAAAGAGTGAGTGCTCGAGGTGAGAGCTCCTGCCATGCCATCCCTTGACGCACATTATTCATCTTTGTAGAATTTTTTAATAAGGTTCAAAGGAGGAGGTTACATCAATGTCTGAGTTGCAGGTTGGGCAATGTAAGATTGAGATTGTTAAGGGAGACATAACTGAAGAGACAACGGATGCTATTGTTAATGCGGCAAACGAAAGGTTGATTCCAGGTGGTGGGGTTGATGGAGCCATTCATAGAAAGGGCGGTCCAACCATATTAGAAGAGCTTAGGGCAAAATATACTCACTGCCCAACTGGACAAGCAGTGGTTACCCAAGCAGGAAATCTCAAAGCAAAGTATGTTATCCATGCTGTAGGACCAATCTACAAGGATGGAAAATCAGGTGAGGCAGAGCTCTTGGCAAGCGCCTACCGCTCAGCCCTTGAAAGAGCCTTAGAGCTAAATTTAAATTCTATTGCCTTCCCTGCCTTGAGCACCGGTGCCTACGGATACCCTCTTGAAGAGGCTTCAATGATAGCTTTAAAAACCGTTGTTGATTTTTTAAGAGAGAAACAAGCTCCAAAGCTTGTTCGGTTTGTCCTTTTTACCGATGAGGCATATAACATCTTTATAAGGACGCTTGAGAGATTAAAAAACACACTATCTTAAGTGGAAACAATCTCCAGAATATACCTTGCGTACGCCAGTTTCTGTTTGGACAATCAAAGCTCCGTCATCGTCAATATCAAGGGCAACCCCTTCAAAGCTTTCGTTTAAGGTTCTAACTTTGACAGGGCGCCCGAGTGTAGAAGAAAGGGACTTCCATTCTTCAAGAACTTCCTCCATGGAAAGTTTTAGATACAAAGTTTCGAAATTTTGAAGCAAAGAGCTAAGAAAGGAAAACCTATCAACCTTTTCTCCTAAGTATTCTGAGATAGAGATAGCCCTTTGTTCAAAGGGTTCTTGCGATACTTTGTTGTTCAAGTTTACGCCAATGCCTATTAGGGCATATTCCATGAGGTCTGCCTCTCCTTTTACCTCAAGAAGGATACCACCAACCTTTTTTCCAGATAGTAGCACATCGTTTGGCCATTTGAGAGTTGGAGAAAGGTTATAGGTTTCTTTTAAGGCTTTTGCTACAGCTAAGGATGAAAGGAAGGGAAAACCTAACGCAGATTTTAGGGGTATTTTATCAAGGAGGATAAGGGTTAACCAGAGCCCGCCAAGGTCTGACTTCCATGCCCTGCTAAGTCTGCCACGCCCTGAGGTTTGTTTTTCGGCTATCACGACCGCCCTTTCTCCCTTCTCAGCAAGCTCTTTTGCCACATCCATAGTGGAAGATACTTCATAGCAATAGATTACCTTCTCCCAAAGGGTTAACTTTGAGAGAAGAGCGTTTAGTCTTGAAGGAAGAAGAAGGTCTTTCTCCCTTAGAAAATAGCCTTTTTTAGTTGTTGTAATTTCAAACCCTTCCTTTTTTAGCCCTTGAATAGTCTTCCAAACTGCTGTCCTTGAAACACCAAGATTTTTTGCTAAAACCTCACCAGATACTGGAAAAGGGGCATCGACCAGAGCTTCTAAAATTTTTTGTTTAAGGCTCATTTTTTCACTTAAATTTTACCAAAAGAGCCTTGCCAAGGAAAGAAAATCCTTGAGAACCCCTAAAAAGCCCCGCTTTTTCTTGATTAGCGTTAGGACCTCTTTTATGACCTCCCTTTTAAACTTTCCTTGGGCTGAAAAATAAAGAGACATAGCCTCGTAAAGAAGGTCAGGGTATGTAGAAAAGATATGCCTATTCCTTAGGAAGAGGTCTTTCATGTTCTTTGCTAAGACTAAGTCTTTATAAAAGTAGCTTTCCTTTAACTTTTCTTCGTAGACCCTTAGCGTCTTTTCCGAAAAATCGCCCTTTTCCAAGGCTATAAAGGCTGTTTCACCTGCAAGGAGACCAGAGTAGATAGCAAGATTTGTGCCCTCTCTAAACAAGGGGTTGACAAAGCCCCCTGCGTCTCCACAGACTAAGACCCCATTTCCGTAAAACTTAGGGAAGCCTTTGTAGCCCCACTCAGGTATAAGGTGAGCTCCATATTCTAAGACCTCTGCTCCCTCAAAGAGCCTGTGGAAAAAGGGATGGGTCTTTGCTCTTTCTAAAAGCTCGTAGGGTCTAAGGTTGTTCTTTGCAAGCTCTGAGAGGAAGATCCCGACACCAAAGGAAATGCTGTTTTTGTTGGTGTAGAGAAAGCCTAACCCGGGATAGCCCTGGGTTATAAAACCAAGGACATCAAAGGCTAAGCCTTCATCTTCTTTTAGTCCAAGTCTTTTTTCAAGCTCTCCCTTTGGAAGCTGCAGAACTTCTTTTACCGAGAGGACAACCTCCTCAGGCTTAAAATCTCTGTTGTAAAGCCCTGCCTTTTGGGAGAGGACTCTGTTTACTCCTTCAGCAAGAATGGTCACTTTAGCGGAGATGGTTGCTTGGTTATCATCAAAGAAAGATTTAGGTCGGTCTACAACGACGCCCGAGATAAAACCTCTGTCATCCCTTAAAAAATCCACTACCTTTGTCTTTGGTGCAAGGTCAACTCCTAATCTTTGAGCAACATCGGCTAAGAAGGGGTCAAACTTTGCTCTAAAGGCTGTGAAAGAGTGAGCCTTATCCTCTTTTGAGTGGGTGATCTTAACATAGCCTTTTTCTGTTAAGATGAGATAACCTTCTTCAGTTACTGGTCTTTCACAAGGAAAGGGTTCAACGTTTGGGAACTCAGGAACAAGCGTCCTAATGGAATCGGTATATACAACGCCTCCGAAGAGGTTCTTTGCCCCGCAAAATCTTCCTCGTTCAATGAGGAGGGTTTTCACGCCTCTTTTTGCAAGGTATATTCCTGCTGAAAGACCTGCAGGACCACCGCCAACGATGACTACATCGTATTCAAAATCAGCCTTGACCCTACCCAAGCCCCTTCTCCTTTTTTATCCTCTCAATCAAGGCTGGAATAATCTTTTTCCAGTCTCCAACGACCCCAAGGTCCGAAATTTTGAAGATATCCGCTTTTGGGTCAATGTTTACACTGATTATGCAGTCAGAGTTTTGCATCCCTGCTCGGTGTTGGATGGCACCTGATATGCCTACCGCAAGGTAGACCTTTGGTCTTACCGTTTTCCCGGTTTGTCCAACCTGATGCTCGTAGGAAATCCAGCCTGCTTCAACGGCAAGCCTTGAAGCGCCAACCTCGCCATTAAGAAGCCTTGCCAGCTCAAAAAGAATTGAAAAACCCTCCTTTCCACCTATGCCCTTCCCCCCAGCAACTATCACCTCGGCAAGCTCAATCTTGATCGTTTTTTCCTTAGGAATAAACCCTATCCTCTCAACCCCGATTTCTTCCTCGGATAGTTCCACATCAACGGTTATTATTTCTCCAGTTCTTCCTTCCTGTTTTTCTGGCATGGGAAAGATCCTTGGACGCACGCTTGCCATCTGAGGTCGATGGTCTGGACAGATTATGGTTGCCATGATGTTCCCGCCATAAGCAGGACGAGTCATGAGAAGGTTTTTCGTTTCCGGGTCTATGGAAAGCTCTGTAACATCTGCGGTAAGCCCAGTCTCAAGAAGGGTGGCTACCCCACCTGCTAAGTCTCTTCCTAATGGTGTGGCAGGAAGAAGAAGGATCTCAGGTTTATATCTTTTAGCAACCTCTGCCAAAGCCTTAGCATAGGCTCTGTGTCTATAATAGGATAAGGCAGGATGAGAAACTACGTAGACCTTGTCCGCACCGTAGGAAAAAATTTCCGAAGCTAAGTCCAAAACATCATGACCAAGAAGGACCCCAGCCGTAACACCTTCTAAGTCTTTGGCAAGCCTTTTTGCTACACCAAGAAGTTCAAAGGAAACAGGATGAATGACTTTGTCTTCCTGCTCGATGTAAACCCAAACTTCCTTTGATGTTTCAAATGTCACAATACCCCCTTCGCTTTAAGAAGCTTAACGACCTCTTCTACCGCAGCCTCGATCCCAACTTCATCGATGCTTATTATCTTTCCTTGTTTTTTTAACTCGGGGGTGTAGACCTTATGAACCCTTGTTGGTGAGCCTTTAAGTCCTAAACGGTTTGGTTCAAAGGGTATGGGACTGTCTGCCCCAAAGACTTCAGGCTCAGTCTTTTGGGCTTGAAGGATGGCAGAAAAGGGGGAAAACACTGGATGTCCAGCCTCTTTCTCACAGGTTAAAAGTACAGGAAGCTTTGCTGAAAGCACTTCTATCCCCTTTTCAGTCTTTCTATGAACAACTATTTTTCTTTTTTCAAGGTCAAGCATTTCTATTTTAATAGTGTAAGTGATGACTGGGACATTTAGCCTTGCAGCCACACCTGGTCCCACTTGGGCTGTGTCTCCATCTATGGCTTGTCTTCCAAAGAGGTAAAGGTCAAAAGGATGGTCTGTTTTTTCTAAGTATTTTATGGCTTCGGCTAAGGTGTAGCTTGTGGCTAAGGTATCTGCGCCGGCAAATTTCCTATCCGTCAATAGGATGACCCGGTCAGCAAAATACTCAACAGCCTCCTTTAGGGCAAGTCTTGCCTGAGGAGGTCCCATAGTAATGACAGTAATTTTTCCACCAAAAGTCTTCTTTAAGTGGCAGGCAAGGGAGAGAGCAGAAACATCATAAGGGTTGATGACCGCCGGGACCCCTTCTCTTATAAGGGTCCCAGTTTCAGGGTTTATCCTGATGTTTGTTGTGTCAGGAACCTGTTTGATTGAAACTAAAAGGTTTAGCATTAAAAAGCATTATAACATTTAATCCTCGTCCAGTAAATCTTCATAAACATCAAAGCATTCGCTTACGAGACATTCTTCATCGGCAAAAAAGCATTTTCCCTCTTTTCTTTGAGGTATCGGATTTTCAGGTACTTTTATCTCCGAAAAGAGCTCCTTTGCCCTTTTATAGACCCTATCAAAAGGCTCAGGAATGGTTGTCTTGCCAAGCTTACTTTCAAACCATTCCAACTCCTCTTTCGCTTTATCAACGTACTTAACCCTCGATTTGCAGACAGCACATCTTGGGTCACTTTGCTGATTAACAAGAACCCCTACAATAAAATGTAAAGCCCTTATACGGTTTATTAGCTCCTTTTCCTCCATAGTTCCCCTCCTTAAAAAAGGTTTTTGTTTAAAAATAAACTTTCATAATAAAACTATTAGCTATTAAGGAAAAAATTCACATTGCCTCCCATTTTAGACCAATGCCTATGGTTTGAGGTTGAGCCAAAACACCTTTTTTCTGAAGTGAGTAGTATATTTCGTAATACTTTTCGTCGAGTAGATTTTCTCCCCATAGGCGAAGAGAAAGGCCTTTAAATCTTTTTTCAAGGTCAAATCCTAAAAGATAGACTTCCGGCTGGTTGTATCTTTTTTGCGGGTTAAAATGAAGTTTAAGATTGAACCCTAAAGGGAGATTTTTTACAAGAGCAAACTGGAGATTATGTCTAAGATAATTTCCATGATAACGAGAAAGGCTGATATTCTCGCCAAAGAGGTTAACATAGGTGTAGCTAACCATGAAATTGCCAAAGGAAGAGTTAAAAATAAAGTTTATCGTTCCTCCGAAGGCAGAAACATCAATGTTTTCAGCAAAGGTTCCAGAAGGATAGGAAATCCAATCAATTAGATTTTGTCCCTTCCTCAAGAAAAGGGTAAAGGAAAATATCCCTTTCGGTAGGTGATAATCAAAGCCTCCTTCAAGGTTTAGAGCCTTCTCTGGGGAAAGCTCTGGATTACCTTTTATTCCCACTGAGTCGTATCTTAGCTCTGTTGCTGAGGGAAGGCGGTAGGAGATGTTTGCTTGGGCACGAAGTTTAAGCTCTCTATTTGGTAAGTAGCTAAAGCCAAAGCCAAGGGATAAGAAATCCTTCTTCCCTGCGTAGATATCATACCTTCCCCTTAAGTCTACATAGGTTCTTTCAAAAAGTTCAAAGTTTATTCCAGAATAAATACCTATGGCTCTTCTGAGAAGCCCCCCAAGCCTTGTTGAACTTAAGGTTTCATAACTACCTTCGAGACCAAAGGTGGAGATGCTTTTTTTTCCTTCTAAAGAAAAGGGAAGGTTAATCCTTAGGAGTTTTGAGTTATGTTTGTTCTGATAGGAGCTGGGATTTTTCCTGTCAAGAATATAGTGGTCATGGTTTACTCTCGCTATAATGCCTGGCTCAAAAAGAAAACTTCCTATGTTAAAAAGTCTTTTAGCAAGGAATATCTGAGTTCTCGTCTCTTCCCATTCACCATCAAACCGTGGCGTATAGAAGTTTCTTGCTCCAAAATCCTTCTCAATAAACCCGTAGAAAAGAAGTTTTTTATCATCCTTAGTATAGAGGTTTAAGCTTCGGATGTTAAAATCCCTATTCCAGATAAAGCCTTCAGATTTTTTCTGCTGAAGGCTAAGGGAAAAGGGTAGATGGGGTAGGGGGTATGAAAGATGGAGGGTGTAATCTTGGTAGTCGTATGAGGCGAGGTTTGCTGAGGCAAAGGCATGAGGTTTTTTAGGTTTTTCTAATACATAGTTTAGGGCTCCGCCAAAGCCTGATGGTCCGTAGCTTGGGCTTGCACCACCAGTCAAGACCTCGATAGCACTTAAATTTTGGTTAAGGATGGGAAGGTTCATCAGATGATGCCCTGTTTGCAAATCTGAGACCCTAAGACCCTCGATGAGGATTAGGTTTTGTTCAAAGTTTGTCCCCCGAATGGACAAATCCTCTTGGACCCCAAAACCCCCTCTTTCTCTGATGTCAATGGCAGAGTGGAGGATTGCTCCTTTTTCAATAAAAGGCTTAGGGATGATAGTAACTTCTTGCGGGGTTCTTTCAAAGGGAAATAGATAGGCCTTACCCGTGATTTGCACCCTTTCAAGAAGTACCTCCCTATCTTCTGCTAAGACAGGAGAGGATGTCAAAAATAAGCTCAAAAAAATATACCCCCTTGATAATCTTTTAAATCTCTCAAATCTCATGACCGCCCCCTTTTAGTTTTTCGTTAACCAAAAAATTTAATATAGTTAACTAAATGGACAAGGACTTTTATTCCTTTAAAGTTTAAGATCTACTGAGGTTAGTCAAAGAATTCTTGCAAGTAAACCTTGCCATCCCCTTACATCTTGATGGACATAAGCCTTGAAATGCATCCCCCTTGAGGCCCTTTGCTGCCCCTTCGGGCTATCGCCCTCAGGGCTTCGGCTCAGGGTGACAGAAAGAAAAAGGCCTCAGAGTGACAGAAAAGGAGCCTTATTTGCTTATTGACCTGCTGGTGTAGGAGGTGTAAAATTTTTATAGAGTTGCCAACTTAGCCCTCAATTTTCAATTTTTTTAACAATTAATGTGCCTTTACCATATTCCCGAAAAGGCTACCTTAAGATAAAATCAAACAAGCTTTTTTAGATGTCACTACCGTTAGTGTCTGTAATAATTCCTACCTATCAACGAGCCAAGTTTTTAGTAAGAGCCATTGAAAGCGTTCTAAACCAATCTTATCCTCATATTGAGCTTATCGTAGTTGATGATGGATCAAAGGATGAAACTCCGTATGTTGTTTGCAGGTATCCTGTGAAGTATGTTAAACTACCAAGAAACTTCGGAGTTTCCTTTGCAAGAAACAGGGGAATATTAAAGGCTAAGGGTGATTTTATAGCCCTTCTTGATAGCGATGACAGGTATGAAAAGCAGAAGATAGAAAAGCAGGTTGATTTTATGCTCAAACATCCTCATTTTATGGCTGTGCAAACTGAGGAAGTATGGTTTAGGCATGGTAAGAGGATAAACCCAAAGAAAAGGCATGCCAAGGCAAGGGGCTATTTTTTAGACCGTGCCTTAGACCTATGCGTTGTTTCTCCTTCAAGCGTAATGTTAAGGCGAGAAGTTTTTGCTGAAGTTGGGCTTTTTGATGAGTTTCTTCCGGTTTGCGAAGATTACGATTTTTTCATTCGCTACGCCTTAAAATATGCTATGGGCTATATTCCAGAGCCTTTAGTGGTAAAAGAAGGAGGACACGAAGGGCAGCTTTCTTCCAGATGGGGTCTTGATTTTTACCGAGTTAAGTCTTTGATTAAAAATTATCTAAAACATTTCCCGCTTTTAGCTCCCGAGGAAAAGATTTTGTTTTTATATCATATACATAGAAAGGCAAAAATCTTTCTCCAAGGGGCAAGAAAAAGGGGAAACTTGCAAGGTATGTTTGAGATGCAAAGGTTGCTTGCCAGCTTAGAATATCCTCCTAACCTCCCATATTAAAAAACCGTCTCATGGAAAAAAATGAAATTTTAAACAGGCTTAGTCGAATAATCGAAAGCCAGATTAGGAACGATTTTGCAATCCTTCCTAAAACTAAAAACTTGGAAAAAACCCTTCTAACTCTTATTTCCTCAGCAGAGGAGCTTCCAGAGAGTTTTAGAGAGGAGCTAAAGGGGTTGTTTTATGGGTTTGATTCGATGACGCTCACCGAAAAGAAGGAACGTCTCCTAATGGCTAAAGCGATGCTTGATGATTTTACCCAGGGAAGATATGTTCCAGCTCAAATTAATGAACCGCCGGATGTTGATACCTTGCCAACTCTTGATGAATACCGGCTTTATCGAGAGGTCCTTGAAAGAAGCATAGAGACTGTGAGAGGCATAGGTCCAAAGCTTGCAAAAAAGTTTGCCAAAAAGGATGTCTATACCATAGAAGACCTCCTCTACTTCATCCCCAGGGATTACCAAGATAGAAGAAAAGTTACTCCCATATCCGAGCTTGCTGAGGGGCAAAGCTACATCGTTTACGGAGAGATCCTAAAATCTGGTCCTTCCTACTATGGGAGGCGAAAAATCTACGAAGTTGTTATCACCGATGGCTCAGGCTACCTTTACCTAAAATGGTTCAATTTTAACGAGGGTCTCTGGAGAAGACTTTACCCTCTTGGCAAGAGGATCTATGCCTATGGAGAGGTGTCTCGTTTTGGGCGAAACTTTGAGATGATACATCCTGAGGTGGTAGGAGATGAGGAGGAAGAAAAGTTAACCCTTGAAATCGGAAAGATTGTGCCTGTTTATTCTACCATGGAAGGGGTTTCCAGTAAAGTGCTAAGAAGGATCCTAAAAAAAGCCCTGGAAGAGTATCTGTCTTATGTTCCAAATCTCATACCGAGTAAATACTTAAAAAAGGCTGGTTATCTTCCCTTAAGAAAGGCTTTAGAGAAGCTTCATGACCCTGATGAGAATTCTGACATAAATTCCCTTCAGGATGGAAGGAGCATCTACCACAAAAGTCTTGCCTTTGAAGAGTTTTTCTTCCTTGAGCTTGCCCTTGCGTGGCGAAAAGGGAAGGTCAAAGAGGAGACTGGAATAGCTTTTAATGTCAACTCAAGGCTTGTGGAGGAGTTTTTAGCAAAGCTTCCTTTTGAGCTAACAAAGGCCCAAAAAAGGGTTTTTGAAGAGATTAAGCAAGACATGGCTCGTCCTGTTCCGATGAATAGGCTTCTTCAAGGGGATGTGGGATGTGGAAAGACGGTGATTGCCTTTTTAGCCTCCCTCATTGCGATTGAGAATGGGTATCAAGTTGCCTTTATGGCACCCACCGAAATCCTTGCAGAACAGCACTATTACAACTTTAGGCAGTATAATCAGCTATTAGGGCTAAATGTTGCCCTTTTAACCGGAAGCACTCCACCTTCAAGGAAAAGGGAAATCTACTATGGGTTAAAAACCGGTCATATTCAATTTGTGATAGGGACTCATGCCCTATTTCAGGAGGGCGTTGAGTTTAAGAGGCTCGGTTTGGTTATCATCGATGAACAACATAGGTTTGGGGTTTTGCAGAGGGCAGAGCTACGGGCAAAGGCTAAAAGCCTCACTCCAGACACTTTAGTGATGACCGCAACACCCATACCAAGGACCCTTGCCTTAACCATCTATGGCGACCTTGATGTCTCAATCATCGATGAGATGCCAAAGGGAAGAAAACCAGTAATCACTAAGCTCTTTCTTGAACATAACAAAGACACTGTCTATGACCTTGTTAAAGCAGAGCTTAAAAAGGGGCATCAAGCCTATGTGATCCTTCCTCTTATAGAGGAATCAGAAACCTTGGACCTTAAGGCTGTCCTAACTTACGGTGAGGAGCTTAAAAAGAGGGTTTTCCCTGAGTTTAAGGTAGAAATACTTCATGGTAAAATGCCAAGTTATGAAAAGGAAAGGATAATGCAAGCCTTCAAAAGAGGGGAGATAAACGTTCTTGTTTCAACTACCGTGGTTGAGGTTGGTGTTGATGTGCCTAACGCTACCGTCATGGTAATTGAGCATGCCGAGAGGTTTGGTCTTTCTCAGCTACATCAGCTGAGGGGACGCGTGGGAAGAAGTGATAAACAGTCCTACTGCTTTCTAATCGCTTACCGGGTAAGCTTCGGAAGCGATGCTTTTAAACGCCTTGAAATTTTAACCAAAACTACGGATGGTTTTAAGATCGCAGAGGAAGACCTGAAGATTCGCGGACCAGGTGAATTCCTTGGCACAAAGCAGTCTGGCTATCTTGAATTCCGTAGGGCTGACTTGGTAAAAGATTACGATGTGCTTCTTAAAGCCAGAGAATGCGCCTTTGACCTTATAAAAGAAGACCCTGAACTTAAAAAATATGCTGTGATAAAGGAAGAACTTTTTAGGAGATGGAAGGATAGACTAAAGTTGCTTGAAGTTGCATAAACCTGGGAGAGGGTAGGGGATGGAGGATAACTTTAGGATTGGCATTGTAGGCGGAAAAGGCAGGATGGGTAATTTTTTTGCCAATTTCTTTAGAGAAAGAGGCTATGAGGTGGTAATAAAGGATGTGAACCTTGGTCCAAGCTATGAGGAGCTTTGCAGGACCTCAAAGGTTATTCTCCTTAGCGTGCCCCTTGATAGGTTTCCACAGGTTGTGTCTGAGCTTTCACCCTATGTGCAGGAAGAAAATTGGATTTTTGATATCTGCTCGCTTAAGTTAGAGCCCGTTCGGATTATGAAAAGGTATTTAAAAAAAGGAGAAGTTTTGGCAACCCATCCTCTCTTTGGTCCCTATGAGAAGAGCCTTAAGGATAGGATAATTGCCTACTACCCTATTAGAGGCAAGGGAATTAAAGTTTGGTTTATTGAGCTTTTTTCGTCAGCAGGAGCAAAGCTTGTGTATGTTCCTCCCAGAGAACACGATAGGATGATGGGCTTAATTCAGGGGATGAACCATTTTTTCTTAGTCCTTTTGGGAAACATCTTAGCAGAAAGCAAACTTGATTTAAAGAAGATAGTTGAGCTATCCACGCCAAGCTTTGAGGGGATTCTTCAAGTCTTGAGGCGTCTTGCCTGGCAAGACGAAAACCTCTACGCTCGAATCCAACTTGACAACCCCTTTGTTAGGCGATTTCGCAGTCTCTTCCTTAGGGAGTGTAAAAGGCTTGTCAAGGCCTTAGATCATTCTGAAGACCCAGACCAGATTTTTAAAGAAAAGTTTATTAAGGCAAAGGTTATTGCAAAAGAATTAGATGGACTTTTGTCGGGAAAATACTAAATAAAGGATGGTTAGTCCAAAGCTAATCATGAATATACAAAGTACCTGTCCCATAGTCATCCAGCCAAAGAGAAGGGGTAAACTCTGAGCAGGCTCTCTTAAAAATTCAAACAGAAAGCGCAAAATTCCATAGAGGACTAAAAATAGGGCAAATTTAGCTCCCTTGGGCCACCTTCTATGTCTAAGACTATACATTATCAAAAATAGAAAAAGACCAGTAACAAGGGACTCGTAGAGCTGGACAGGATGTCTGGGAATAGGACCACCTTCTGGGAAGACCATTCCCCAAGGAAGATTGGTAGGTTTGCCAAAGATCTCTCCGTTGATGAAGTTTCCGATCCTACCGAAGAAGAGCCCAAGGGGTGCCGGAATGGAGGCTACATCAGCCCAGAAAAGAAAGCTTTCTTTATGCTTTTTTATGTAAGCAAAACCAAACAATAAAGCACCAATCAACCCTCCGTGAAAGGACATACCTCCCTTCCAAACTTTCACGATTTCCAGTGGATGGGCTAAAAAGTAATCTGGATAGTAGAAGAAGCAAAAGCCTATGCGAGCTCCTATGATCAACCCAAGAAAGCTATAGAAGAGCAAGTTTTCTAAGAATGGGATCTTTTCAGCTAAGCCAATTTCCTTGAGGTAGCGTTTAGCGATGAACAGGGCAAAAAGAAAGCTTATGATATACATCAGCCCATACCAACGAACTTGAAAGGGACCGATGGTGATGATTACCGGGTCAATGTTGGGATAAGTAAGCATCGCAGAGGTCTTTTAGCTGACATTCTTCGCACTTTGGTTTTTTAGCAAGACAAATAGTCCTTCCATGCTGTTGAAAAAGATAGGTAAGGTCTTTCCAAGTTTCCTTAGGGAAGATCTCCATTAGGTCTCCTTCGATCTTTTCTGGGTTTTTATTCTTAGTAAGTCCAAGCCTTTGAGAAAGGCGCTGAACATGAGTATCAACGGCAATCCCTTCAACGACCCCGAAGGCACTTGTTAGGACGATGTTTGCCGTCTTTCTTGAAACACCAGGCAACTTAAGCAAGTCTTCCATGGAGCTTGGAACTTCTCCCCCAAACTCTTCAACGATCATCCTGCAGGCTTCTTTAATATACTGAGCCTTCTTTTGATAGAATCCCGTTGAGCGTATATCCTGAGCTAATTCTTCAAGGTTAGCCTTTGCAAAATCTTCTGCGGTCTTATACTTTTTGAATAGCTCAGGAGTTATCTTGTTAACCCTTTCATCGGTACACTGAGCTGAGAGGATAGTAGCAACGAGGAGCTGAAGGGGATTTTCAAAGTTTAGCGCAACCTTAGCCGAAGGATAAAGTTTTTTTAGTCTTTTGTATATTTCTATAGCCTTTTCTTTTAGCTCCATAGAGGTTACCCCTTCTTTTCGTATATCATTTATCCTTAATTTAAGCACCCTTCGCAAATTTAGCAAACCCCAAAGAAGGCTGTTCTAAAAATCCTTTGCTTAGGATGTAAAATCTTGAAGGGGGTCGCTTGCTTAAGGTCCTTCGGTCGCTTGATGCTACCTCATGATGGTAAGGTATGCCTCCAAAAATTTTTGGAACAATCTAAGGTTAAATCTACTTTTTTAAAAATATGATATACTTAAATTTTAACATCATGAAAACAAAAGTCGTCAGGGTTATGGATGTGAGCCTTGAGACTCAGTTTGAGCTAAGCAAACAAACCATACCACTTAAAATAACCGCAGAGCTGGCTAAGTATTTACAGCATGAAGACAACGTTAGTATAAGGCTTGTTAAAAAGATATAAACCGATATTCAATCAAGGGGGGAAATATGCTTGAGGGAAAGGTTGCGCTTGTAACAGGGGCTTCAAGGGGGATCGGAAGGGCTATTGCCATTGAGATGGCTAAGGCAAAAGCCACGGTTATTATCAACTACCTTGGTTCGGAAGACAAAGCGAAGGAAGTAAAAGAAATCATTGAGGGCTTTGGTGGAAAAGCCATACTTTCCCGGTTTGATGTATCTAATCCTGATGAAGTCAAAAAAGCTATAAAAGATTTAGACTCTCAGGTTCCCTCAATCGATATCTTAGTGAACAACGCAGGTATTACCAGGGATTCCCTTTTTCTAAGGATGAAGGAAAAGGATTGGGAAGATGTGCTACGAACAAATCTCTTTTCAGCCTTTTATGTTACTCAGGCGGTTTTACCTTATATGCTGAAAAATCGCTGGGGAAGGGTCATCAACATATCTTCGGTTGTAGCCTTCTCTGGGAATGTTGGACAGGTAAACTATGCTACTGCAAAGGCAGGGCTGATAGGTTTTACCAAGTCCTTAGCTTTAGAGCTTGCAGGAAGGAACATCACAGTTAACGCCATTGCCCCTGGTTACATTCAAACGGATATGACGGAAAAGTTGCCAGATAAAGTGAAGGAAGCCTTTCTCAAGGAGATACCTCTTGGCAGGGCTGGACTGCCGGAAGAGGTTGCCCATGTAGCCGTCTTCTTGGCAAGCGATAAGGCAAGCTACATCACCGGAACAGTCATCCATGTAAACGGCGGTCTTCTAAGATGGTAGCCTAAAATGATTGAGATAGATGGCTCTTATGGAGAGGGTGGAGGGCAAATTCTTCGCTCTTCTTTGACCCTCTCCCTTCTAACAGGGAAGCCCTTTAAGCTTTACAACATCAGGGTAAAAAGAAAAAAGCCTGGTCTTATGCACCAGCACTTAGCCTGCGTTAAAGCTTGTAAAGAGCTTGCGCAAGCCAAAACCTCTGGAGATAGCCTTGGCTCAACCACCCTGGTGTTTGAACCGAAGACCAAACCAAAAGCTGGTAAGTACTTTTTTGATGTTGGAACAGCAGGGGCAACAACTCTTGTCTTTCAAACCATCTTTTTACCCCTAAGTCTTGCAGAGGGTGCAGAGGTTATTCTTAAGGGCGGAACACATGTCCCCTATAGTCCAACTTATCACTATTTAAAGTATGTTTATGAACCCATGTTAGCCTACTTTTCTTTTAAGGCAGAGCTTAAATTAGAAAGAGCAGGCTTTTACCCTGTAGGCGAAGGCATAATAAGAGCCAAGGTTCTTCCGGCAAGAGATTTGAAATGTCCGTTGTTTTGTGGAGAAGCTCAAGACATTGTTTATGAAGCTTTCAATCTTGAAAGGGGTGTAATCATAAGTATGATAAGCAAGGATTTGCCAAGGCATATTCTTGAAAGGCAAGCAAAGTCGGCTCTTAAAAGTCTTAGAAGTTTTATCGGGAATTCTGGTGTAGAGGAGCTATGGGAAGTAAAGCATGAAATAGTTGAAAGTAGTAGCCCTGGGACAATGTGTTTTGTTTTACTTAAAGGAGGAAGCCTTAGGGCTGGATTTTCAAGCCTTGGGGCAAGGGGAGTTCCAGCTGAAGAGGTAGGGAAAAGCTCTGCTAAATTAGCTATTGAATTTTTAGAAAAGGGGGCACAGGTTGACCCTCATTTAGCCGACCAGCTTGTTTTACCTTTAGCTTACCTTGTTTACCTTGGCAAGGCAAAATCTATGAGCTATACTACATCTAACATAACCATGCATCTTGTCACTCAAGCCTGGCTTATTCCTCAATTTCTTGAAGGATTGAGAATCTCTATTGACAGTTTGGAGGATAAGAAAGGGGTTGTAAGGATTGAAAGAAGCTAAGGAATTTCTGGTAGAGTGCTATAGCGCAAATCCTCGTTTAAAGAAATATCCTTTATCTGAGTGGGAATCAGCCCTTGAGAAGGAGAAGCTTCAGCTTTCTTCCTTTCGGGGAAAATACTTTTTCCGCCTAAACAAGGAATTTAAAAGCTATCAAGCTGGAACGGTTTTTGGAAAAAGCTTCTTTGTTCCCGGGTATCCGTCTATACCGAGGATATTCCTTTTAAAAACAGGTATTAAGCGCTATCTTGAATATCCCTTTTATGCTGAGGAAAAGATTGAGGGTTACAACATAAGGCTTGCTAAGGTTGAGAATGAGATTTTTACCTTCACAAGGAGGGGGTATGTTTGCCCCTTTGCATACGATAGGTATCTTGAATTTTTACCAAGGCTTCCTGAGTTTTTTGAGCGATTTCCAAACATGGTAGTTTGTGCCGAGCTTGCCGGTCCAGAAAACCCTTTTGTCTCAGAGTATCCTCCCCAAGTTAAAGAGGATGTTTGCTTTTTCGTGTTTGACTTTTACGATACTGAAAAAGAGATTTTTTTAGCCGCAGAAGAGAAACTAAAATTGCTTAAAGAATACGATTTTCCGCATCCTGAGATCTTTGGTCCCCTTGACCCGGAAAAGGATTATGAAAAGTTGAGAAACATCATTTTTAAGTATCATAGAGAGGGTAAGGAAGGTCTTGTTTTTAAGCCAGAGGGGGCAGGAAGGAGGGTAAAGTATGTCACCCCCTATTCAAACCTTGCGGACCTTAAAGTTGTTTTTCCCTATCTTGGTGAGGTAGAACCAAATTTTGTTTCTCTTAGACTTATAAGACTCCTTCTTGGAATACACGAATTCCCTGAGCTAAAAGATGAGGTTTTAGCTGAAGTTGGCAGATACATGTTTGAAGATGCCTTGAAGAGCTTAAGTCTTGATCAGCCATCCTACGAAGTTTTCCGTTTAAGGTTTAGGGATGAAGCTAATTTTTTGGTTTTACTCTCCCACTTTAAGCAGACAAGGGTTAACATAGAGGTTCTTGAAAAGAGATGGGAGGGTCCCTACCTAAGGGTGGTTTTAAAAAAGATATATCCAAGGGCAACTCAATTCTGGAGGTCAAAGCTTGAGGGATGGGGAGAAGTTGATTAAGAATAGCGGCATAAGATATTATCCAGCCTTTTTAAAGATTGAAGGGAAAAAGTGTGTGGTCATCGGAGGTGGAAAGGTTGCAGAAAGAAAAATACTTTCCCTTTTAGAGGCTAACGCTATCGTAGTCCTTGTATCTCCTGATGCTACTTCAGTTTTAGTAAAACTTGCTGAAGAAGGGAAAATTACTTGGATCAGAGATACCTTTAAGCCTGACTACTTAGAGGGAGCCTGGCTTGTCTTTGCCTGCACCAATCAAAGGGATGTGCAAAGGGACGTTTTTCAAGCCTGCGAAGAAAGAAACATTTTCTGTAATGTAGTTGATCATCCTGATGTTTCGTCGTTTATCGTTCCTTCTGTTATAAAAAGAGGGGCGCTTACTTTAGCTATATCTACTTCTGGTGCAAGTCCAGCAGTTTCTCGTAGGCTTAGAGAGAGGCTTGAGAGGCTTTTTGGAGAGGAGTATGCCCTTTATCTTGAGCTTATGCGTAGAATAAGAGAGACTATTCTATCTAAGGGGCTACCTCAAGAGGAAAAGGAAAGAAAGCTTCAGGTTTTAGCTTTAGCTCCCTTGGATCTTTATTTTAAAAACAAAGACTATGCCCTGATAAAAGCTATTTTAGAAAAGGAGGGCCTAAGCGAGCTTATTCCTGCTTTTGAGCCTTTGTTTCACGATAAAGCTTCCACAGATAGAGAAAGGCAGGGCTAAAATCTTCTGGTTTTTTATCCATCCATTCTTCAAGCTCAGGGATTGAAATAAACTTTCCCTCTAAAATCTCTCTTGGATTAGGTCTTGGCATCTTTTTAGTCCTTCCTTCAAAGAGGACAACGCATTCAAAATTAGTTTCTGGACAGGGTTTAACGTGTAAGACTTGAGTTAGTTTTACATTAAGTCCGAGCTCCTCTTTTAGCTCTCTTTTGGCAGATACTAAAGGGGTTTCCCCTACAAGGATATGTCCAGAAGCTGAAGAATTCCAAAGTCCTGGATTTTCTTCCCTATCAAAAGACCGGCGATGAATGTAAATCTGCCCTTCCTCGTTAAAGAGAAAAATATGGACCGATCGGTGAGATAATCCCTTTTGATGAATTTCAGCTCGAGTTAAAACTCCGATAGGTTTGCATGTTTCATCAACAGTTTCAAGGTATTCTTTTTTGATGGCTTGAACGCTTTCCTTAGGGAGCCTCCCCTTCTTACCCATCACCTGCTCCTTCACCCTCTTTTATCACAAGGGCTCTTACTTCATCGAGATGGTTAACTTTTATAAAATTAATCTGTTCTCTCAAATCTTGGGGAATCTCTATTAGGTCTTTTTCATTCTTAGCTGGAATTATGACATTTTTAATGCCTTTGTTTAAAGCTGCCAGAGCTTTTTCTTTAATACCACCTACAGGCAAGACCCTTCCGGTAAGAGTGATTTCTCCGGTCATGGCATAGTCTTTTGAAACAGGCTTTTTAGTGAGGGCGGAGATAAGGGCAATAGCCATGGTAAGGCCTGCGCTTGGTCCATCCTTAGGTATAGCACCAGAGGGAACATGGATATGGAAGTCGTATTTACTTGAAAATTTTGGGTCAAGACCAAGCTCTTTATGCCTTGACCTGATGTAGGAAAGGGCAGCTTGAGCGCTTTCTTTCATGACGTCGCCAAGGGAACCGGTAAGGATCAATTGCCCTTTCCCTGGTAGGACCAAGGCTTCGACATAAAGAACTTCACCCCCGTAAGGGGTCCAGGCAAGCCCCGTGGCTATACCTACTTCATCTCTTTCAAGCCTCATCTCTTCAAGATGCTCGGGCGGTCCAAGGTAATCTGAGAGGTTTTCTAAGGTGATCTTGAAAGGTCCTTTTTCTCCTTCGGCAATCTTTCTTGCAACCTTTCTGCATATCTGGGCAAGCTTCCTTTCAAGTTCTCTTACTCCTGACTCTGAGGTGTATTCCTCAATTATCTTTAAGATTATCTCATCCGGGATGCTGATCGACCTTTTCTTTAAACCATGTTCCTTTATGAGCTTTGGCAGGAGATGTCTTTTCGCTATGTCAAGCTTTTCTTTGAAGGTGTAGCCCGATAGGTAGATAACTTCCATCCTGTCTAACAAGACGGGTGGAATTGGCTCGGTCATGTTTGCGGTGCAGATGAAGAGAACCCTTGAGAGGTCAAAGGGGACGTCAAGGTAATGGTCGACGAACTCCTTATTCTGTTCAGGGTCTAACACTTCAAGAAGGGCGCTTGCCGGATCCCCATGGAAATCCCTGCAAAGCTTGTCGATCTCATCAAGCATGATGATTGGGTTGTTCACGCCTGCTTGCTTAATGGCTTGGATGATCCTTCCAGGCATTGAACCCACATAAGTTCTTCTGTGTCCACGAATTTCAGCCTCATCTCTTAAGCCACCAAGGGCAATTCTTACAAACTTTCTGCCTAAGGCTCGAGCTATAGACCTCCCAAGGCTTGTTTTCCCAACTCCGGGAGGTCCAACAAAAAGGAGAATAGCTCCTTTAGCTTCTGGGTTAAGCTTTTTTACCGCTAAAAATTCGATCAATCTATCTTTAACTTTCTCGAGATTGTAGTGGTCTTCATCGAGCACTTTTTTTACATGTTTTAGGTCAAGATTATCTTTTGTGCTTTTACTCCAGGGCAGTTCTATCAACCACTCGAGATAATTTCGGATTACAGCAGCTTCCGAGGAATCAGGATGCATGAGCTCAAGGCGCTTAAGCTGACGAAATGCTTCTTTTTCCACGAGTTTCGGCATTTTAGCCTGTTTTATTTTCCGCTTAAGCTCCTCGACCTCCGTCTCTGTTTCCTCAAACTCTCCAAGTTCCCTCTTTATAGCTCTTAGTTGTTCCCTAAGAAAGTATTCGCGCTGAGACCGCCCAATCTCTTCTTGGGCTTCCGTCTGGATTTTATTCTGTAGCTTTGTTATCTCTATCTCCTGAATGAGGAGTTCAGAAACCTTCTTCAGCCTCTCTACTCCATTTAAGGTCTCAAGAAGCTCTTGAGCAGTCTTGATCTTTAGCTTGATGTACATAGTTATGAGGTCCGCAAGACGCCCAGGCTCCTCAACGGATTGAATGACATTTTGAATTTCTGGGTTGAGAACCCCTTTTAAAGAAAGGAGTTTTTCTACGTTTTCTTTAACGCTCCGCATCAACGCTTCGATTTCTGGGGTTATTACCTCAGGCTCCTCTTCTTTACAAGGAATAGCTCTCACCTTAAAGAATGGGTCGTTCTGCAAGAATTCTTGAATTTCAACCCTGGATAAAACCTGAACTACAACTTTCAATCGGTTTTCAGAAAGTGCTAAGGTTTTGAGAATCAGGGCAAGCGTTCCTATACGATATAGGTCTGAGGGCTTAGGATTTTCGATCCGGGAAATCTTTTGGGTTGCTAAAACTATAAGCTTTTCATTTGATAAAGCTTCTTCTATAGCTTTAAGTGATTGAGGTCGTCCCACAAAGAGGGGAACAACCATGGATGGGAAAAGAACGATGTCCCTTATAGCCATTAAGGGAAGTATCTCCGGGACATCAACGACCTCTCCTTCTTGCAATTCTGGTAAAGTAAACTCAAGCTCTTCGCTCATAATCTATCCTTTACTAATAAATTTTTAAGCTGACTTTTAAACTCTTCTCTGACCACGAAGCAATCTTGAGCCTTAGAATATCTTTCCCCAAGCCCGAAAGTTAAAAGTATCTAAAGCTAAAAGGATATTAAGACAATTTTTTATCTCTGACAAGGGTATGTTAAGCCTTTTAGGCAAAAAATCGAACTTAACCCCATCAAAGTAAAAAAGCTCTCTCAAAATTCTTTCTCAACTAATAGCCAAGCTCCTTTAACTTTTCAAAGATTGACCTTAGCTCAGGGGTAAGCGTATCTGGCATTTTGGCATGCAAAAGGATGTAAAGGTCTCCTCTTTTACCATCTGGACCAAGGAAACCTTGCCCTCTAAGCCTTAGCTTTGCTCCAGGCTTTGTTAGCACCGGAACTTTTACCCTTACTTTTTTCCCTTCGGGCGTCATAACCTCTATTTCTCCGCCCAGAAATAGCGTAGAAAGAGGAACTTCTTGATCAAGATAGATATTGTTTCCCTCTATTTTTACGCCTGTTTTAGTGAGGATCCGAACCCTAAAGTTATACTCTTTAGTAGACCGTCCGCGTTTTCTTACTACTCTTAGTATCTGTCCATCTTGAACTCCTGCAGGGATCCTAATTCTTATAGTTTCAAAGGTGTCGGGGAGAATAACTTCCTTTTCCCCACCTTTTAAAGCCTCTTCTACAGAAAGAGGAAGGTCAACCTGAATGTGCTCGTGAAATTCTCCGAACTCTTGAGCTTCCTCCCCGAAGAAAGTTCCAAAGAGATTTCCAAAAAGGTCGCTGATGTCGAAGGTGTAAACTCTTCCTCCCCTCTTTCCCCGTTTAAAGAATCCAGATAGGTCAATACCTAAGTCTTTAAAGATGTTTTCGAAATCAAAGCCTCTAAAAATATCTTCCTGAGTATAACGTTTTTCAAACTCAGCTGAACCATACATATCATAAAGACGTCTTTTTTCAGGGTCAGATAGCACTGCGTAAGCTTCGTTTATTTCTTTAAACTTTTCTTCAGCTTCTTTATTCCCACGATTTCTGTCAGGATGATACTTCATTGCCAATCTTCGGTAAGCTTTTTTGATTTCTTCCTGAGTAGCGTTTCGTGGGACCCCTAAGATTTCGTAATAATCTTTTGGCATACCTTCCTCTCCTTAACCTGCCTTTTCAATTCTAAAAAATAAGCTTAAAATCATGGATTTCAATTTGAAGTTGTTTGATTAATCAACCCTACTATATTATGGGTGCTTAACTATGGAGCCCAAGAAGGGCAAAGAAGATTCCTCGGCTTAAACCTTGGAAGGACAAAAAGGAAGGCTTAAGGACGATGACAAATATCAAGAGTGTGTTAAAATAAAAAAACCATCAAAAAGGTCAATTCAATAACAAATTGGCGTCAGTATACATAAAACGGCTCGAGATTTACGGTTTTAAGTCCTTTCCTTACAAAACAATCGTAGAATTGCATCCCGGGATTACAGCCATTGTAGGACCTAATGGAGCTGGAAAAAGCAACCTCCTTGACGCAATAAAATGGGTCCTTGGCGAAGGAAGTCCTAAGCGCCTCCGAGTAAAAGAGATGGCTGACCTCATCTATTCGTACGACCATGGAAGAAAGGTTGACTTTGCCGAGGTTACCCTTGTCTTAGCTCATGACCCTCCAGTGTTAGAAAAGTTTAAAGACCTCTCAGAGATAAGTATTGTTAGGCGTTTTTATCGGGATGGTGAGGGTGAGTTTTTTATCAACCAAAAACCCTGTAGGCTAAGGGACATTCAACTTCTTTTTCTTGACCTTGGTATCAGCAATCAAGGTTATTCCGTCATCGACCAGGGAGATATCACAAAATTTATCGAGCTTTCAGCCAAGGAAAGAAGGGTTTTTCTTGAAGATTTAGCGGGAGTTTCAAAGATAAAATTTGCCGAGTCCGAAGTAACTAAAAACATAGAAAAGACAGAGTTTAACCTTATTAGGATTAAAGACCTACTCTTAGAAGTAGAACGGCAGTATTTAGCCCTTAAAGACCAGTCAGAAAGGGCACGAAGGTACTTAGAGTTAAAAGGAAGGTATCTTGTCCTATCACTTGCTTTAAACGAGGAAAAGGCTAAGAGGGCCGAGGCTGAATTAAAGGAGGTTCAGCAGAAGATAAAGAGCTTAGAGCAAGAAAAGGCTTATTTAGAAAAAGAGGTTGAAAGACTTGAAGACTTAGAAAAGGAAGAGCAGATAACGGTCTCTGAGCTGACATTAAAACTAAAATCCTTACAATTAGAAGAAGCTAACTTGGAAGCTGAGCTAAACAGGCTTAATCAGAGCCTAAATAACCTCCTCCGAGAAGAAGCTGTCCTTAAGGCTCGCATGGAGAGGGAGAGAATACGCTTAAGTCATGAAGAAGAAAGAATAAAAAAAGTGGAAGCTGAAGAAGGAACACTTCAAAATGAGCTTTTGAAGCTTAACCAACAAAGGGATGAGCTACAAAGGCAAAAGGAGGAAAAGAACAAGGTTTTAACAGGTCGGAGAAAAGAATTAGAAGCTAAAAAAGCTGAATTAACAAACCTTGAGAGTACATGGCAAGAGCTTTTGAGAAAACGGGATAGACTTTATGAGAAAAAAACTTTGCTTGAAAGCCAAATAAAAGGCTTTGAAAAGGAATTAGCAAGACTAAAAGAGGATATTCTCACCTTAGAGCAAAGGGATACATCTTCTAAAGAAAAGATGGCAAAGCTTGGAAAAGAAAGAAAAGATTTGGAAGAAAAATTGCAAAGGATTAAGCATGAAATCAATCTGTTCAAAAACATGCAGGATGAACTTTCTTCAACCATTTCGAGCTTAAAGGAGGAGATGATTTTAGTTTCCTCTCATACTCAAAGATTGGTAAAAAACATAGAATTTCTTGATTCCCTTCTAAGAAAAGAGGGTAAACAGGAGGAAATTGACCTCCCTCCTGAAAGGATCCTTGGATATAGGTTTAAAGAACTCTCTTCTGAGGACCTAAAGGTTCTTGAGTTTGTGCTTGGAGATAGGCTTAAAGCCATCGTTGTTAAAGATATAGATGAAATAAAAAGTTTGGCTAAAAGGAGTAAGGAAAACCTTGTCTTTATACTGAAAGAGGAGCTTAAAAGATACGATCTTTCCTTGTTTAAATATCATAAAGATGAAGGGCTAATTATCAGCCCCGATGGTTTTATCTATCTAATGAAGAAGGAAAAGAAGGGGCTATTTTCCTTGATTAAAGAAAGGGAGGAACTTTCAGCAGAGCTAAAGTTATGGCAAGAAAAAGAAAAGGAGCTTAAGGAGAGGCAAAGGGAGCTGATTCAAGAAAGGGAAAAAGTCTCCACCGAGAGTAAGAAGCTTGAAGATAAGGCAAGAGAACTTGAAAAGAAGTTGAATGCTCTTTTGTCCATGGAAAGAGAGTTAGAAAAGGAAGCTCTCAAGAGGGAAGAAAGAAGGCTTCGCCTAAGTGAAGAAAGGCAAAGATTGGAAGAAAAGCACCGAGATGCGCTTTCTGAAATAGGTATTCTAAATCAGGAATTAGAGGCTATCCAAGCTAAAATAGTAACCCTGGAAAAGGAAATAAATGATAAGAAAAGGGAAGTAGAAAATTTTGAAAAGGAATTTTTTAGCTTAAGAGAGGGCTTAGAAAGCCTTGAAAGAGAGTTATTGCAACTTAACACGAGAATAGCTTACTTAAACGATAGGCTTAAGGCTCTTAAGGAAGAGAAACATAGGTCGATAAACACTATGAAATCTTCAAGGTTAAATCTTGAAAGATACGAAAGAGAGGCCTTGATTTTTTCAGAAAACTTAAAAGCCCTTAAAGAAAAAAGCCTTAAGCTTGAAAAAAACTTAGAGTCTGTAAAACAAAATTTGAAGGAAATTGAGGGAAAAAGAGAAGAGCATGCTTCAAGGATGAAAGAATTGCAAGATCAAAGAAAAGCTCATGAAAAGAGGATAAACAGGCTCACAGTGGAGATACATAACGCTAACCTTCGAAAAAAGGAGCTTGAGCTTCTTTTAGCAAAGTTAAAGGAAGAGATAAGAAGTTTAAAAGAAAGCTTGTCTCTTGAGGGTTTAGATAGTTTTTATGCTCTACCAGCAACGCATGACATCCCTTTTGACCCTGCTGAAGAGGTTTCAAAGCTTAGGGAAGAGCTAAAGAACTTTGGGGATGTAAATGTTCATAGCATAAGAGAGTTTGAAGCTGTTGCGAAGCGCTATAAAGAGCTTCTCGCACATAAGGAGGATTTAGAGGCAAGCATTGCCAAGCTAAAAGAGGTTTTAAGAGAGCTTAACGAGTCAGCAAGGTCAAAGCTTGTTGAAACCTTAGAAAAGGTAAATGAAAAGGCAAGGGAAATTTTTTCCGAGCTCTTCCCTTCAGCACAAGCTGAATTGGTATTATCAGGCGAGGATCCACTAACCGCAGGGCTTGAGATAAGAATAAGGATACCGAACAAAAATGTAAAGAGTATTAACATGTTGTCTGGCGGAGAGAAGGCTCTGTCGGTAATAGGATTTTTACTTTCTTTCTACCTTGTAAGTCCATGCCCCTTTTTAATCTTAGACGAGGTTGATGCTCCCCTTGATGAAAAGAACTCTATAAAATTCGTAAAACTACTAAGAAGGATAACTGAGAATTCTCAGGTTATCTTAATAACTCACAACCCTCAAGTAATGAAGGAGGTTGACCTTTTAGTCGGGGTGACAATGGAAGACAAAGGAATTTCCAAAGTTCTTAAACTTAACCTTCGCGAGACTAAGGATAGTAAGCCTGGTGCCTCAATAAGGAGCAAAAAGGCTATCTTACCTTAAGAAACTATCTTCAAGGTTTGCCATCTTTTCCGCTTGTAGTTCCTATCCTTACATCGGCATTCACTATGTATCTTGTGTAAAAGCGCTTATTCTGCATAAAACCTCTTAATTCATAGATCCTCTAAGAATCTTTCAATCTTAGCCAATCTATCCTTAAGGTCTACATAGCTTGCCTTCTCCTTTTCGACAACTTCCACTGGTGCCTTAGTTAAAAACTCAGGGTTTGCAAGCTTTTTTTCAATCTGAGCTAATTTCGCTAAAATTTTTTGTTTTTCTTTTACCAAGCGTTCCTTTTCTTTTATTATATCAATGTGACCGATTAAGTCTATATAGACTTCACCATCTGCTAAAATTACCGACACTTCTCCTTTTTTCCTTTCTTTATCTGTTAAAAACTTAATTTCCTCAATCCTTGCTAAAAATTTGATGATTTCTTGATGTATGGGTACACGAGTAAAGGTTTCTAAAAGCCTTTCATCAGAGGACCTAAAATAACAGGGTAAATCTCTCCGAGCTGAAAGGTTATATTCCGATTTTATATACCTTATAGCTTGAACAATTTCAATTAGAGTTTTTACTAATTTTTCATCATCCTGAGATAGAGTAAGATTTTTAGGAGTAGGATAGCTCTGAGACAAGAGAAATTTCCCCTCATTACCAGGGAGCTTACTCCACAGTTCCTCTGTTATAAAAGGTATAAAAGGATGGAGAAGCTTTAAAACCTCGCTTAGCACATAGTAAAGAACGCCTTGAGTCTCCTTTCTAAAGCTTGGTTCTTTAAGATAAAGCTTTGAAATTTCTAAATACCAATCGCAGAAGGTATCCCATAGGAAATGGTAGGCAGACATGGCTGCTTGGTCAAACTCAAACTCCTCAAGCTTTTGACGTACTATGTTTACTGTTTTGTCAAGCTCAACAAGGATCCATTTTGAGAAGGGCTGAAGGGTATCAAAATCAAAGAGGGGTTTAGATTGCTCAAAGTCTTCAAGGTTCATTAGGACAAAGCGGGAGGCATTCCAGAGCTTGTTTAAGAAGTGTCTAAAGCCCTCGATGCGTGAGGTGGAAAGTTTGATATCCCTTCCCTGAGCAGCAAGGGCAATGAGTGTAAACCGAAGGGCATCAGCTCCATACTTGGCGATCATATCTAAGGGGTCTATCACATTACCCTTGCTTTTACTCATCTTTTGCCCTTTCTCATCCCTTACCAGGGCATGGATGTAGACCTTTTCAAAGGGAATAGCTCCCATAAAATGTATACCCATCATGATCATCCTTGCTACCCAGAAGAAGATGATGTCAAAACTTGTGACAAGGACTGAGGTAGGGTAGAAGCGCTGAAGTAGTTCTGTCTTTTCAGGCCATCCCATGGTAGAGAAAGGCCATAGGGCTGAAGAAAACCAAGTATCAAGCACATCTTCATCCCTTTTTAAAAAGGTCCCCCCACACTTCGGACAGGTCTTTACCTCATCTTCTCTTGAAGCAATAGTTTCTCCGCAATCTTCACAATACCAAATGGGAATCCTATGTCCCCACCAGATCTGCCTTGAAATGCACCAGTCTCTTATGTTTCTCATCCAATCAAAGTAGAGGTTTTTCCAGTTATCTGGATAAAACTGGATGAACCCGTATTCAACCGCAGAAATGGCAGGCTGAGCAAGGGGTTTTGTCTTTACAAACCATTGTTTGGAAAGGAGTGGCTCAATAACCGTGCTACACCGGTAGCAGTGTCCAAGCACTACCTCATAATCCTCTTCCTTAAGAAGAAGCCCTGCTTTTTTCAAATCTTCAACTACCCTTTGCCTTGCGGTGAACCTATCAAGTCCTTGATAGGCTCCTGCTTCAGCTGTCATATAGCCCTTTTCATCTATAACCTTAACAAAAGGCAGATTGTGTCTTTTTGCCATTTCGTAGTCTGCAAAATCGTGAGCAGGAGTAACTTTTACAGCGCCTGTTCCAAATTCTGGGTCAACTGCTTTATCTGCAATGATGGGGATAAGCCTTCCAAGGAGAGGAAGCTTTACCTTTTTTCCTATTAAATGTTTATACCTTTCATCCTCTGGGTTGACGGCAACCGCAGTATCCCCAAGCATGGTTTCTGGTCTTGTGGTAGCAACGACAATTTCTCCGGTGCCATCAGCCAACGGATATATTAGATACCAAAGCTTTCCTTGCTTTGGTTCAAACTCCACCTCAAGGTCAGCAAGGGCGGTTTCACACCTTGGACACCAGTTGATGATGTAGTCTCCACGATAGATTAGTCCTTCCTCATAGAGCCTACAAAAGACTTCTCTGACCGCTCTTGACAAGCCCTCATCCATGGTAAAACGAAGATACTTCCAGCTACAGCTTGCTCCAAGCCTCTGAAGCTGTTTGATGATGGTCGTCCCATATTTTTCCTTCCACTGCCATACCCTTTCTAAAAATTTTTCCATACCAAGGTCGTGCCGAGAAAGCCCTTCCTTGGCTAATTCCCTTTCCACTACGTTTTGGGTAGCGATACCCGCATGGTCAGTGCCAGGGACCCAAAGGACATCAAAGCCATCCATCCTTTTATACCTTGCCAGCACATCTTGGATGGTGTTGTTTAAAGCATGTCCAATGTGAAGAGAGCCTGTAACATTAGGAGGGGGTATGACCATTGAAAAGGGTTTTTTTGATAGGTCAAAGGTAGGGTTGAATAGGTCGGATTTGAGCCACTTTTCAAGCCATTTTTCTTCAATAGAATGTGGTTCATACGCCTTATCAAGACTTTCCTTCATTAAGCTTCACCCCTTTCTTCTAATATCTGTGTGCCAAGTCCTTCATCTGTAAATAGCTCAATGATTAGGGAATGGGGAACCCTTCCGTCAATTATATGCACTTTTTTTACACCCTGAAAGATGGCTTTTCTTGCACTTTTAAGCTTAGGGATCATTCCTCCACGAGCAACTCCCCTTGCGATGAGGTCTTCCACCTCAGAAACCTTTAATGTAGAGATAAGGTTCCCTTCCGCATCTTTTACACCTTCTACATCAGTTAAGTAGATCAACTTTTCCGCCTTTAGAGCACCTGCTAAAGCTCCGGCAACAAGGTCTGCGTTCACATTGTAAGCCTGTCCATCCTCTCCAACGCCAACAGGGGCAATAACAGGAATAAAATCCCTATCAAGAAGGGTAAACAAAACTTCAGGATTAACCCTTTTAACCTTCCCCACCCGTCCGATGTCTATAATTTCAGGTGGTCTATCTTCTCCTGTATACTTGTAAATAGTCATCTTTTCCACCTGGATCAAATCGCCATCCCTTCCAGAAAGCCCAACCGCTCTCCCCCCAACCTGATTTATCAGGCTAACAATCTGTTTGTTTACCGTGCCTACAAGAACCATCTCTACGACGTTCATCGTCTCCTCATCCGTAACCCTCTGTCCCTCTATAAAAATAGGCTTTAAGCCAAGACGCTCCATCATCTGACTGATCTGAGGTCCGCCCCCATGAACTATGACAGGTTTTATGCCCACATACTTCATAAGGACGATATCCTTGGCAAAGGCAAGCTTCAAATCTTCATCAACCATGGCATGTCCGCCATACTTTATGACCATGACCTTGCCATAAAAATCCCGAAAATAAGGAAGGGCTGAGATTAAAATTTTAGCCTTCTCTAAGATATCCATGTGTTATTCCCGACGGATCAGTAAACTTTACCAGAAGGCTGGGCCATGAGCAATGTAGCAACGGATACCTTCTTCCTTCGTTCGGAGGGCATGCACCTCACCAGGCATGATCACAACTACATCCCCAACTTTCACTTCCTTCCAATCTCCGTTGAGATAAACCTCACCCCTTCCTTCAAGCACAAAGATGCTATCTACTTGAACATCATGGGTGTGGATGGGAACCTCCACGTTTGGTGAAAGCTCTAAAATAATCAAGCTGAGGTTTGGGCTCTCTTCTTTTGAAAGGATGTATCCTATCCTTACACCAGGGATCTTAGGATGGGGCTTAAACTCAAGGTGAGATAAGTTTTTTATAAAAGCCATCGCTAAACCCCCTCTTCAGTTTTTACTCGGTAGACGACTGAGGTTGGGAAGTTGTCGTAGACAAGCTCAAAGTAGCGTGGGTCGTACTGTCTAAGGATGAACATTCTATTAAACAAGGTTTCTGCCTGCTGAGGAGGGAGAAGAAAGAGCCCTAATTTTCCATCCAGTGTCCTTACAAGCTCAACTACATAGCCGTTTTCAAAAAAGTGTTTAGCTTTAAGTTCTTTTCCGTCATGAAAATAAAAGTCTTTAATAGGAGCGGTTCCGTTTTTAATGTTAATTATCCCGTTTGTCAAATCCAATACAGCGTTATCTAGGTCAGCGCATTGAATGAGATTGGGCGCTAATATTTTACAGTCTTGAGGGGTAATTATCTGTCCAAAGGTCCCTTCTTTTTTATTGAAATCGTAGGAGCCAAAGTAATGGATCCAGCCAAACTTAGAGATTAGGTCGTCGGTAAACACGACATAGATGGGAGTTTGAAGAGGCTTATCAAACTTGCCAGCCAGAATATCCTCTACCATTTCCTTTGCCTTTTTTCCTTCTTTAAGAAGCTTTGCTAAACCAGTAAGCCCGTAGTTTGCGGTGAAGGATATGACCCGCCAGCTTTGCTCAGGGCTTGACACGGCAAAGCTTTTAGCAACGAGATAGGTTTTGGGGCTTCCTTGACTTCCACCGTCGTGGATCGTTGCCCTTCTTGCGTAAAGCTGGAAGGCATAGCCGTAGTCCCACCAGGTCCAGATTACCGAGTTTTTTGGGGTGTTAAGTTTTATCCACTCCATATCCTTGACAAGTAAGGCGTGGATCTTCGGAGTGCTAACTGCAGAAATTGCCCCTCTCGAAGCAAAAATCAAGGCAAAAAATAGGATTGTCCCGGTAAGAAGAAGGGCAAAGTTTCTTTTTTTATCCTCTACAAATTGTCCCATCATTGGGAGTAGTTTTTCAAAGAGGAGATGCACAAGATAGCCAAGTCCAAGACCTACGAAGGGAGATAGATACATGGCAAACCTTGCACCGGAGACAAAGGCAAGTAGACCTATTCCAAAAAATGGTAAAAGTAAAAAGAGGCTTCTTAAGTGAAAGATGAAAAGTAGGAAGGCACCGATTAAGCCAGCAACTCCAAAGGCTGTAGAATAGGTTGTTGTAGCAAAAACTTCCCTAAAGGAAAGCCGTTGAAGCTCTGAGATTGACTGAAAGATGTTTGGAAAATCAGAAAAGAGCCTTTCAGCGCTTGTTTGTTCCTTAAGGCCAAACACCAAGGTCTTTACTTGAAGATAGAGATGATAGGGTCCAGCGTATAGATACCAAAGCTGAGGAACAATAAGTATAGCAAGGTATAAGTAGTCTTCCTTTTTGAAGGAAGAAAGCTTAAACCCTTTCACCCAGATATAGTAAAGAATAAAAGTTAGGACTAAGACGAAGCATAAGTTTGGATGACCATACCAGAGCTGATAAAAGATTAAAGCAAGGGAGGTAAGAGCAACATAGATTAACTTTTTCCTTTGAGTATGTGAGGCAAAAAAAAGATAAGAAAGAAAGGCAATGAGGATAGGCAAGGTAAGGTTTAGCACATCATGGTCAAGACGCATAAGGTTTGTCCTTCCAAGATACATAGGGGCAGAGAGCATAACTATTCCGCCAGTTAAACCCGCAAAGGGAAGATTAAGCCTTTTTAGGTAGAAAAAAATTGGAATTGCTGGGGAGATGGCTAAAAAGGGTATTAGATACCAAGTGAGCCAGGCTACGCTTAACCCCGTTACCTTAGATAAAAAATAAAATAGGGTGCTTATAAAAGTGCCAGAAAGTCCATACTTTGGCGCAAACTCTTCTTTATCAAGTTTGGCTTGCGAGGAATTATCTGGAAAGAATCTAAAAGGGTCGATCTTTCCGGGTTTGTATAGACCTTCTTCTATGTCCTTAGAAAGCCTTGCAAAGTAGAAGGAATCGTACTCGCTGTATAAGGGTTCACCTTTGTAAAAGAAGAGGGAATTGTTAGCCCCCCAAAAGCTTACATCGTCAAACCGGATGTAAAGACCAAAGGCAAGGACGATTAAAAAAAGAAGGTAGTAGACTAAGTTAACCGAATTTATACGCAAGCCCCATACCCCCTCGAGGATAATCCCAGCTGATGTTTAAGAAGGGACAAGCAACTCGACAAGACCCGCATTCAAGGCAAGCTTGATAAGCTACGATTATCCTTCCCTCTTCGCTTAGGCGATAGACATTGGCAGGGCAAAAAAAGAGACAGGGCTTTGTTTCGCAGCGAAGACAGATCTCTTCGTTCTTTATTTTAAGATGCACATATTCTTCATCTACATAAAATTTTACGCTTGAAATCTTGTCATCTATGTTCATGCCAAAAATTATAATCAAAAAGTTTTGCCTTGCCAATTGTATGTTTACGAGTTCTATGATATCCCGAGGCTTTAGCCGATAGGTTTTTTCTTAAGTCCCTAAGTTCCTTTATGTCTTAGGATGGGAGGATGGGCAGGATGCCTTATGCTTACTCGGAAAGACTGTGTGGGTCTAACATTTACCTTAATGGGATTAGGTTGTCAGATGAGCTTTTAAATTTTATAATTAAAGTAAAGTAAGCGTAAGGAGAGGAGGGTAGGTTATGGCTGGACATTCTCATTGGGCGCAAATAAAAAGAAAAAAGGCTGCTCAAGATGCAAAGCGAGGGCAGCTTTTTACTAAGCTTATCCGAGAAATCATTATAGCGGTGAAAACTGGGGGAAGCGGGGATCCGGATTTGAACCCTCGTCTTAGAACAGCCATTCAAGCGGCAAAGGCTGCCAACATGCCCAAAGAAAACATCGAAAGAGCCATCAAAAAGGCCCTTGGTCAAGAAGAGGGCACTCAGTACGAAGAGGCAGTGTTTGAGGGGTATGGTCCTGGTGGTGTGGCTATTCTTCTTACAGCTATAACAGATAATCGCAGAAGGACTGTCTCCGAGGTCAGGCATCTTTTTAGCAAGTATGGCGGTAGTTTAGCCGAGCCAGGTGCAGTATCCTGGATCTTTGAGCATAAAGGTCTTATCGTTGTGAAAAGGGATAAAAATAGGGATGAGGAATTGCTTGAAGTAGCTATCGAAAAAGGGGCTGAAGATACGAGAGAGTACGAAAGTGAGGTTGAGATTGTTACTTCTCCTTCAGACTTTGAAGCCGTCAAAAAAGCCCTTGAAGATGCGGGCTTTGAAATACTCTCAGCAAAACTTACCATGGTCCCCAAAACAACCATTCCTATTCAAGATAAGTCAACAGTTGAAAGCTTGCTAAAACTTCTTGACGCCCTTGAAGACCATGATGATGTCCAACAGGTCTACGCAAACTTTGACATACCTGAAAGCCTTATGGATAGTCTAAGTAAATGAAAATCCTTGGACTTGACCCTGGGGTTTTAAATTTCGGCTACGCCAAAGTTATTGTCTCAACAAACAAAGTGGACCTCCTGGATTTTGGAACCCTTTCCCCTCCCCGTTCTTATTCCTACTCCGAAAAACTATTTTTTCTCTATCAAAATCTGACCAAGCTAATTGACGATTTTAAGCCTGATTTTTTAGCCTGTGAGGAGTATTTGCCACGAGTAAACCCAGAAAGCTCAGCAAAGGTTGCTCAAGCTCAAGCCTTAGTTTACCTTGCCTCAGCTGGCTTTAAAATACCATTAAAGACCTTCCATCCGAGTACTTGGCGAAGTTTACTTACAGGAAGCACAACCGGAGATTTAGAGGCTCTAAAAGAGAGGCTTAAGCTTTTTACATCTGAGGAAACCCTAACTAACATGGATGAACATGCCCTTTCCGCACTCGGAATAAGCCTCTCCTTAGCTCTTGACATTGGGCTGATATGAAATGTTCTATCTCCTTAAAGGGTATCCATTAGAATTTATTCAGCCAAACAGGCTTATACTTTCTTCTGGTGGAGTTGCCTGGGAGGTGTTTCTTCCCCTTCGGACCTTTGATCGCCTACGGAGCCAAACTATGCCTAAGCAAATAACCCTTTTTACTGCTGTCATGCTTGTAAAAGAAGAGTTTATTCAGGTCTTTGGCTTTGAAAGCAAAGAGGAGAGGGAGTTTTTCTTAAAGCTTAATAGACTTTCCCGAGTTGGTCCAGTGTTAGCCCTAAACATCCTATCTTATTACACTCCAGAGGACATTAAGCGGATCGTCCTTGAAAGAAGAATCCATGACCTGGCAAAGGTTCCGGGGATAGGTCAGAAAAAGGCAGAAAAACTCATTCTTGAAATAAGGGGATTATTTGAGAAGCTTACTAAGAAAGGAAAAACCCTGCCAGAGCCTGTCGTTGACTTGCTATCCGAGGCTAAGGAATGCTTAGTAAGTCTTGGGTTCTCAGCAAAGGAAGCAGAGGAGGTTCTTCTTATGGTGTATACAGAAGGGGATTCTTTAGAAGAAATATTAAAAAAAGCTCTTAAAAAGTTGGCACCGGTTGCAAATTCATGAACCGAAGAAGCTTTTTAAAGATTTTGACCTTTGGAAGTTTTGCTCTCTTTGGGCTTGCAAGCTTAAGGAGCCTCCTTCATATAACTTCTCGTCCCCCAAGGCTTTTTTTTATTCCTTCAAAGGAGCTTGAAAAGCTAAAGAACGGTCCCCTTTTTGGTGAGGATTACATCTTGGTTAAGGTTAGCGAGGAGGTTCTTGCCTTTAGCCGAAAATGTCCTCATTTAGGCTGTAAGCTAAACTTTGACCCAGTCCAAAATCTCATATCCTGTCCCTGTCATGGTAGTAAGTTCACCCTCCAAGGGAAATACATCTCCGGTCCTGCTAAAAGGGATCTCTTTCGCCTTAACGCTAAATCCTCAGAAAATGGGATTTCCCTTGTCTTACCTACCTAAAAAACTCTACCCAGAGGTCGCCTACTTTTCTGCTTCATCTTTTTTGGTTTGTATATTTTCAGGGATGGTACTATCCTTTCATTACTTCCCGGAAAAGGGGTTGCAAAGCCTTGTAAGTCTTGAGGCAGTCGTCCCCTTTGGTAAGTTCCTTCGCAGTCTCCATTACTTTTCAGCCCAAATAACCCTCATAAGCCTTTTTTTTCATCTTTTAGACAGCATAAGGTTAAGGGTTTATCTTCTTAAAACCGGGACAAGCTGGTTTTTTCTTGGTCTATCCCTTTTTGGGATGCTCTATCTATGTTTTACCGGGTATCTTCTGCGAGGGGATGAAGTGGGAGAGCTTGCAGGAACGATAGCGGACTCCCTGACCAAATCCTTCCCCATCCTCGGAGTCTTTCTAAACAAACTCTTTTTCGCTATTTCTGAGACAGGGCTCCATCGTGTCTATCTATGGCACATCTTTCTTTCCTTTTTGACCGCCTGCGGAATATTCATCTTCCATGTGCCGTTTAAAAAGCTCTTGAGATATAAACAAGCAAGCTATGCCTTTTTTTCAGTTGCGCTTGCCCTTTTCTTGTATCCACCTTTAAAACCCTTTGGCGAGGTGGAAGCAAGGGGCCCTTGGTTTTTCGTTGGGGCTCAGAGCATGCTAAAACTTTTTCCTCAAGAATTGGTCTTTTTATACCTTGTTTTGTTTCCCTTTCTCTATCAGGCTTTTTCTTTATTTAAAAGGCATGAAAAGCTGATACTGGCAATCTTTACAATCTATCTTCTAATCTATTTTGGTTTTTCTCTTTTGTGGTTTATACTTCCGTAGCCTCCTCCGCCAGGAGTATAAAGGCTTATCCTTTCTCCTTTTTTAACCCGAAGAGAAACTTTGCTTGGAAGAGGAATACGAGCCCCCTTTTTGAGCAAATAATTTATTCCAGCTTTTCCAGGTAATCCTCCGAAAAGCCCATAGGGTCTTGTTTTTCTTCTATCGGTGAGGAGGCTTACTTCAAGCTCTTCAAGAAAGAGGTAGGTTCTGACCAAGCCGTCACCTCCAGGATACTTACCCAATCCGCCTGAGCCTTTTCTTAAGGCATACCTTTCTATGCGCACCGGATAGATGCTTTCAAGGACTTCAATCGGAGTGTTCATGGTGTTTGTCATGTGGGTGTGAACTCCTGACAGACCAGGAAGTCCAAGCCTTCCCCCCATTCCACCTCCGATGGTTTCATAGTAAGCCCAAACCTCGTTCCCAAAGGCAACGTTGTTCATGCTTCCGCAGGACGCTGCCTGCACAAATTCTGGCATAAGTTCTGCTAAAGCGCCAAGCAAGGCATCAACTATCCGCTGAGAGGTCTCAACGTTTCCTGCTGAAACAGGAGCAGGATACTGAGCATTAACAAGGCTTCCTTCAGGTGTTATAACCTCAATCCTCCTCAGTATACCTTCATTTATAGGATACTCTCCAAGGCGAGAAAGAAGGGAGAAAAACACATAATACACGGCAGATAGGGCTACCGCCCTTGGGGCATTAACTGGACCTTTAACCATTTTTGATGTTCCAGTAAAATCAACTAAAGCTCTTTTCTCAGAAATAGAAACTTCAACCTTTATTGGAATTTTTTCTGTCGAAAAGCCGTCATCATCAAGATAGTCGGTAAAGCTTGCCTTTCCTTTTTGGCTAAAGCTCAAAAGTTTAAGAAAAGCCCTCTCAGAATAGTTTTTTAGCTCATCGATTAGGTCAAGGACCTTTTCTTCACCATACGCTTGAAGAAGCTCAATAAGACGTCTTTCTCCCCTTTCTAAGCTTGCAAGCTGAGCCTTAAGGTCTCCCTCTCTTTCAACGGGGTTCCTAACCCTTTTTAAAAACCCCTCCCATAGGTCGGTGTTTAGCCTCCCCCTTTCTATGATCAGGCTTGGAGGTATGATTACTCCTTCTTCTTCAATGTGGGTTGTTGGAGCCATTGAGCCTGGGTATCTTCCCCCAACATCCGCATGATGAGCCCTAACAACCAAGAAAAACCTAAGTCTTCCTTGATAAAACAAGGGTTTTACAACTGTTATGTCAGGAAGATGCGTCCCCCCTTGATAAGGGTCGTTTGTTATTGCGATGTCTCCTGCCTTCCAGTGAAAGTAGTTTCTAAGATGTTTCATCGTTTCAGGCATAGCTCCAAGATGGACAGGGATATGGGATGCTTGGGCGCAAAGCTCTCCCTTTTCATCAAAGATGGCACAGGAAAAGTCGCATCTTTCCCGAATGTTTGGAGAGAAGGCTGATCGCCTTAAAACTACACCCATCTCTTCTGCAATTCCCGAAAGAAGCTGGTTTAATATTTCAAGCTCAACAACATTCATGCCTTCTTAGCCCCCTTTGGATAACAGAAGATGGTTTGCCCATCCTTTACCTCGGCTATGAAGTCTTCTTCTACAAAAAGGGTCGTATACCGGTCTATTATCAAAATAGGACCAAAGAGCTTATCCCCCTTTTTTAGCTCGTTCCAAGGGAGAACTTTGAACTTTTTAACTCCGTGCTTTGTGAAGACTTTCTTTTCAAAGGGAGAAAAGACAACCTTTTGGTTTTCTACTTTAAGGTTTAAAGGTTCATCCTCACCAACAAGCCTAACCCTTATGTTTATTACTTCAACTGGGAAGTTTTCAAGGGAGAAGCCAAACTCTTCCCTGTGAGCATCGTGAAAGGCTAAAACAAGGTTTTTTTGGAAGGGCAAGGAAAGCTCATATCCCTGCCCCAGGTAGCGAAGGTCAAGGTAGACCTCAGCTCTTAGGGAATCAATAAGCTCTTTTGATAACCCAAAGGATAAAACCCTTTCAAAAGCAATTTTCTTTAAGGCTTCAACCTCCTCTTTTACCTTCTCTAAATTTTCTGCAGGAAGAAGGACGGTTTTTGAAAAGTCAAACACAGGGCTTGCGTTGTATAGACCAAAGGCAGAGAAGGAGCTTGCAAGCTTTGGCGCGATAAAGCCCTGTAACTTTAGCTTTCTTGTAAGGTCGCAGGCGTGAAGTCCGCTTGCTCCGCCAAAGGCTAAGAGAAAATAACTTGAGGGGTCAATGCCCCTCTCTGTTGAAACCTTCCTTAGGGCTCGAACCATGTTGGTGTTTACTATTTCGATAACGCCAAGAGCTGTCTCAAGAGGAGATAAACCTACTTTTTCAGAAAGCTTTGTTAAAGCTTTATAAGATCTTTCTGGAAAAATCCGCATTTCGCCCCCGAGGAAGAATTCAGGGATGAGCCTTCCAAGGACGAGGTTTGCATCAGTAACTGTAAAGTCATCTCCTTTGCCGTAGCAAGCTGGACCCGGGTCAGCTCCAGCACTAATCGGACCAACCTTTAGAAGCCCTCCCTCATCAACCCAAGCAATAGACCCTCCCCCAGCTCCTACTGTATGAATGTCTATCACCGGAATGCTCACAGGATATCCGTCAAACTGATACTCCTTTGTAAAAGGAAGGGAAGATCGTATGAGGCAAACATCTGTTGATGTGCCTCCCATGTCAAGCGTTATAACTCCAGAAAGTCCAAAATACTTTGCTAAACTTAGGCCTGCTTTTGCTCCACCTGCTGGTCCTGAAAGTATAGTCTGAACCGCTCGATTCTTGGCAAGGGAAATAGGCATGTAGCCACCGTTTGATTGTTCAATGAAGACCTTCGTATGAGTTAGCTTTTCTTCTAAGGCTTCAAGGTATTTTTTTAAGATAGGGCTAAGATAAGCGTTTACCGCCGTTGTTGCTGTCCTTTCATACTCCCTTATTTCACAGAGGATTTCATGGCTCAAGCTTAAAAGATACTCCTTAGAAGCTGAAAGAGCCTGAGCAATCTGCCTTTCATGAACTGGGTTCTTATAGCTATGAAGAAGGGATATGGCTACACTCTTTAAACCCTTTCTTTTCACAAACTTTAAAGCCCTATTTATTTCCCTTTCTGTTAGAGGTTTTATTACCTCACCTTTTGCGGAAAGCCTTTCATCTACTCCGATGATGTTTTCCTCTTTGACAAAAGGCTTAGGTTTTTCCACGAAAAAGTCGTAGATCTTCGGTCTTGTCTGTCTTCCAATAAGGATGACATCTTCAAAACCTTTTGTAGTGATAAGGACAAAGTCTTCGCCTTTTCTCTCAAGGAAGGCATTTGTGGCAACTGTTGTTCCGTGAATAAGAACTTCGGGTTTTATGCCAAGTCTTTCTAAGCCTTGAAGGATGGCTTTTGCAGGATTGTCAGGCGTTGACGGAACCTTTAGGGTTTTAAGCTCATCATCTTCTTCCCAGACAAAGTCGGTAAAGGTGCCTCCAGTGTCTACACCAACCCTCATTTTCCGATGCAAAACCTGCTAAAGATGGTGTTGAGAAGGTCTTCGGTAGTGACCTCTCCAGTGATTTCAGATAGGGCAGATAAAGCGCTTCTTAACCCAATGGCTATCAGCTCAGGCAAGGGTTCCTTCTTTTCAAGCTCAGATAGAGCAAGCTCAAGCCCTTCTTTAGCCTTAACTAAAGCCATCTTTTGTCTTAAGTTTGGAGCTACATCTGGCACCTCTCCAAAGCTTGTTGATAAAGCTTTTTCTGCTATGGACCTTGACAATTCCTCAAGCCCAATCTCTTTTTCTGCCGAGATCTTAAGGGGGAAAATTCCCTTGGATTTGGCAAAGTCTTCCCATTCAGAAGCATAGTTTGGCGTAAGGTCAATTTTATTTATCACAAAAAGATGGGGCAAGCTTGCTATTTCTTGGTAGATCTTTTCTGTTTCTTCATCGGGTGGCGTTTCTGCTGATACAAGGAAGACCACAAGGTCTGCTGACTTAACCTTCCCCCAGGCTCTTTCAACACCGACCTTTTCAATAGGGTCGTCAGTCTCTCTAAGACCTGCTGTGTCAACAAGCTTGACAGGAAGTCCACCTATGGTTGCTAATTCTTCAAGAAAATCTCTTGTTGTGCCTGGGATTGAGCTAACGATCGCTCGGTCCTCTTTAAGAAGAGCGTTCAAAAGGGAGGATTTGCCTACGTTTGGCTTCCCTGCTATTACTAAGGTAAGCCCCTCGCGGTAGATTTTTCCTTCTTCTTGAGCTGAGATAAGACGCTCAATCTCTGCCATGACCTCTTCTTTTATCCTCTTTTTTAGCTCATGAGGAGCCAAGATTTCGATATCCTCTTCCGGGAAGTCAATCGCAGATTCTACATGAGCAAGGATTTCAAGAATAGTTTCCTTGAGACGGTTTATGCGTTGGGAGAGCCTTCCTTCTAAAGCCTTCAGAGCAAGCTTTAGGGAGACCTCGCTTTTTGCAGAAATGATCTCTTCTATCGCTTCAGCCTGAGCAAGGTCTATTCTTCCGTTAAGAAAGGCTCTTAGAGTAAATTCACCCGGTTCAGCAAGTCTTGCCCCCATTCTTAAAACAAGCTCAAGGATTTTCTTCAGGTTTATGTATCCGCTGTGAGCATAGATTTCAACCACATCCTCGCGAGTGTAGGAATAAGGAGCTTTCATATAAGCAACGAGCACCTCATCAAGCCTCTCTTCAGTCTCTGGGTCAACGATAAAGCCGTAGTAGAGCCTACGGGGTTCGAAATCTGGATGCGGCTTTGCTGGCTTGAAAATAGCTTGAAGGATGGATTTAGCCTCCTCTCCGCTAATCTTGATTACACCAATAGCCCCCCTCCCGGGAGGGGTAGCTATCGCAGCGATGGTGTCTTCAGTGCAGTATTTTGGAAGCAACCTTAAGCCTGGGACTTGACTTCGAGCTTAACCCTTCTTTCCTTTCCTTCTCCTTCAAAGGTGTAAGAAATGTCGGAATGTTCTCTCATTACTCGCTCGACGATGCGTTCTTCCCTTTTTGTTCTTACCATTAAGGAGCGGGGCTTTTTATCCTCTTTTATCAGAGAAATTGCCCTTTGCAAAGCCCGCAAAAAGCGCCTTTCTCCTTCAAGGTCAATCCCCTCAGGTTTAAGGTTAACCTTTGGTCCAACGCCAAGGGCCTTAGCAACGATTTTATTCGTTAAAAATTCTAAAGCAGAAATAGGCTCCCCTCCGTTGACTAAAAGAAATTTCAAATCCTCCCCTGAAAGGATAAGGTCAATCTCCATTCTTGCCTGATTGAGGTTAGTTTTGAGGTCAATGTTTAAGCCAGCGTTATGGAAAAGCTCTTTAAGAAAAAGGATAGCTCGGTTTGCCCTTTCAGATAAAACCCTTGCTGGTTTGATCCGAAAGTAGGCTTTTATCTTTTTACCTGAAAGTATACCTCCCTGGCTAACTTCTTCAATTGAAATTTCAAGGTCTTCGGGTAAGCAGGAAAGCTCTTCACAAGCCTTCTCTAAAAGTTGATCAAGACTCTTTCCCTCAAGTGAAAGACCTTTTTCCATGGCACCTCCTCGCCTTTGATTTTTTTATTTTTTATACATCCTTAGAGTTAAGATCTGTTGCCCTATAGATAAAAGATTATTCACAAACCAGTAAAGGACAAGACCTGAGGGGAAGTTTACAAACAGAAAGGTAAAGAATATCGGAAGTATAAGCATAACCTTTTCTTGAACAGGGTCCATTGAGGAGGGAGTAAGCTTTTGTTGAATGAACATCGTAGCGCCCATGAGGATGGTAAGCAGAGGAATCCCCCCAAGCCAAGGAATCTCAAAGCTTCCAAGATAGAGCCTCTCAGGAGCAGATAAGTCGTCAATCCAAAGGATAAACGGTGCATGACGAAGCTCTATGGCCATAAGAAGCACTTTGTAAAAGGCAAAAAAGACCGGTATCTGGATCAAAATGGGTAGGCAACCAGAAAAGGGGTTTATCTTATGAGTTCGATAGAGGTTCATGATCTCCTTCTGTAAGGTTTGTGGGTCATCTTTATACTTTTCCCTCAGGCGCTGGATTATAGGTTGAAGCTCCTGCATCTTCTTCATACTCTTAAAGCTCAAATGGTTCAAGGGATAGAATAGGATGCGTATAAGAATGGTAACTATGACGATTGCCCAACCGTAGTTGTGAGTAAAATTATGCAACAACTTAAGCAACCACAAAAGAGGCTTGGCAATTATGTCAAAGTAGCCAAAATACAGAGCCTTAGATAAAAGAGGATACTCCTTCTCCATCTCTTCAGTTTTTTTAGGTCCAAGATAGAGCTTAAAGTTAAAGGTGATTTTTTCTCCTGGGTTTAGAGTAAATTCAGGGGTCCAAAGGATGAACTCCTCTAAATTTTCAAGCCTCCGAAAGGTTGCTCTAAAATTCCCCTGCTCTTCAGGGATGATTGCAGTCATGAAATAAACATCCATGTAGCCAAGGTATTTAAGCGGTCCTACATACTCGGTAAGCGTATCCTTTAGCTCAACTTCATTAAGATAGTTTGTGTAGTAAAAGGGACCTTTAAAGACATACTGACTTCCCTTGACAAAAGGTGAAAAAAGTCCTCTTATAAGAAGTCTATCCTTAACCGGCTCGTTCTTCAAATTTTTTAGCTCAACCGAAAGATCAACAAAGTAACTATTTCCCTTAAAGGAGAAGACTTTTGTGATGCTTAAGCCATCTTTTTCACCGGTAAGCACAATCCTATCTTTTTCTTCTTTGTTTAAGGTTTTCTTATCCGGTCCTTGATGCTCCATGGGAATGTAGGCTAAGCTTGGGTCGCTTGCTAAGTAGATTTCAAAGGGATAAAAATTATGGGGCACAAGATTTACCGGATCGGGCTTATTCTTTTCTTTGCGGTAGTTTAGAAGTTTAAATTCGGTAAACCTTCCTCCAGAGGTCTGAACTTCGGCTAAGTATAGAGGTGTATGAAGGCTTATTTTTTTTATTGGAAAGGCTGTCTCGTTTGTTGAAATGCGGGTTTGAGAGGGGACTGAGCTTCCCTGTAAAGCCTCCTCCGTCTTCATCCTTTCCATAGGTTGAGTGGCCTTTGGTGTTCCGTTGTCGTGTCTTTGAGGTGTTGGGAAAAACTTTGCTTGAAATATCTGGAAGAGTATTAAAACAAGGACAGATAAAACAATAGCCAAAATCACATTTCTTTCCATTAAATTCCTCCTTCTCTTTGCGAAGCTATAGATTTTTTATCCTTTAAAGGGGGAGGATCATAACCCCCTTCAAACAAAGGATTGCACTTAAGAAAACGCTTCATTGCAAGATAGGAACCCTTTATAATCCCCCATTCTTTGATGACAGAATAGGCGTAGCTACTACAGGAAGGGTAGTAGCGGCAATGTATCCCAAAGATTCGGCTAACAATCGGAGAGATAAACCTTTGATAAAAACCTATGGCTATAGGGATAGTGTTTTTAAAAACCGACATAAGAGAATTCATGAGCAAGCTTTGATTTTAGCTTTTCTTCAAGCTCCGGATACTTAAAGTTTAAAATTTTCGGGCTTGCAACCAAGATGAAGTCTGTTGAGGCAGGGAAGATGTTTTCGTTTCTTCGAAAAAACTCTCGTAACAGTCTTTTAACTCTGTTTCTTTTCACAGCTTTCCCAACTTTTCTGCTTGCAATCACAGTAAATCGCCTACAACCAAGATTGTTTGGTAGACAGAGTATCAATAGAATATCCTCAACCCAAATCTTTTTACCTTCCTTGAATAATTTTTCTACATCTTTTCTTTTGAGTTTTAGACGGTTGTTAGACGCCAGCGTCCCTTTCTCCTACGGTTCTTCAAGATCCTTCTTCCAGAGCGGGTCTTCATCCTTGCTCGGAAACCATGTCTTCTTTTAGCCTTAAGTCTGCTTGGTTGATAGGTCCTCTTTGGCATAAAAGACCTCCCTAAAGGATTTTAAGGATTAACTTTAAATCTATGCGCCCCTAAAGTTTAGCATCTTCTAAAAAAATTTCCATAAGTTAAAATAAGTAGATACTCATTTAGGAGTAGATCTATGAAAAAGATTAGCCCTCTTCTAAATCAAATATTGTTTGAGGTTTGCGCTAATCTTTTAAAGAGAAAAAGCAGAGGTCTTTTTTTCCGTCCCTTTTGGGACAGACCACCCTTTGACCTTAAATCTTATCTTCAATCCCAGGGCTTTATTATCATTGCTGAGGTAAAAAGGGCAAGCCCGCTTAAAGGAGAACTTAGAGTGAATTTTAACCCCCTTGAGCTTGCCAAATCTTATGAAAGGGGAGGTGCAAAAGCCATCTCTGTCATAACAGAAGAGTCTTTTTTTTACGGCTCCTTAGAGTATTTAGCCGCTGTAAGGGCTATTGTTAACCTTCCTATCCTTCGGAAAGATTTTATTCTTGACCCAGTGCAGATAGAGGAGGCAAAAGCTTTCGGAGCAGACTTTGTGCTGTTAATAGCAGGGCTTTTAAAAAAAGAGGAGCTTTCAGAGCTGCTATCTTATGCCAAGAGGCTTGGACTTTCAAGCCTTGTTGAAGTCCACGATGAAGAGGATTTAGAAATTGCTTTGTCCTCTGGTGCCGAGGTCATAGGTATTAACAATAGGAACCTTTCTACGCTTAAGGTTGACCCTGAGCATTGCTTTAGGCTAAAAACGCTCATCCCCTCTCACATTCCTGTAATAGCTGAAAGCGGAATTGATAATCAAAATCAGATTAGACGCTTAAAAGCCGAGGGCTTTAGCGGTGCCTTAATAGGGACAGCCTTGGTAAGGCACAAAAATCCTGAATGGTTTTTGCAGACCTTACTTGCTTAGAAGGGCATATAAAGTATAATTTTTAGCCATGGGATACAAACCTAATTTTGAAAAGGGTGGGGGCATACTTCCAGCCATCGTTCAGGATTATCAGTCCGGAAAGGTTCTCATGCTCGGTTATGTAAACGAGGAGGCCTTTCAGAAAACGCTTGAGACGGGTTTAGTGCACTTCTACAGCAGGTCAAGAAATAAGCTTTGGTTAAAAGGCGAGACTTCTGAGCAGTATCTTTATCTGCGTGAGGTGTATGTAGATTGCGACGAGGACGCCATCCTATTTAAAGTTGAGCCTGTTGGGGCTGTATGCCATGAAGGGTATCAAACTTGCTTTTATAGGCGCCTTGAAGGTGATAGCCTTTTCGTAGTTGAGGAAAGATTAGCCTCACCGGAGGAGCTTTATGGAAAGAAAGCTTAAGTTTGGCATCCCGAAAGGAAGCTTAGAAAAGGCAACTATTGACCTTTTTGCGAGGGCAGGCTGGACAATTGAAGTCCATGCAAGGTCCTACTTTCCTGTTGTCGATGATGAGGAGTTGTCATTAGTTATTTGTCGTCCTCAAGAGATGAGTAAGTACGTTGAGGCTGGTATCTTGGATGCTGGTATAACAGGTAAAGACTGGATCTTAGAGAACGAATCTAAAGTGATCGTCGTAGCAGACCTTATCTACTCCAAGGCAAGCTTTAGACCGGCAAGATGGGTAGTAGCGGTAAGGGGGGACTCCGACATAAACCGCTTAGAAGACCTCCAAGGTAAAAGGATAAGCACCGAGCTTGTGAACTACACTAAAAGGTTCTTTGCCGAACGTGGAATTCAAGTTGAGGTGAGCTATTCATGGGGGGCAACTGAGGCAAAAGTAGTTCAAGGTCTTTGCGATGCCATCGTAGAGATCACCGAAACAGGCTCAACCATCAAGGCTCACGGCTTAAGGATCATCTACGAGCTTATGGAAACTTATCCTCAACTCATAGTAAATGAAGAGGCTTATAAGGATGACTGGAAGAGAAAGAAGGTCGAGCAGATAGCGGTCCTTCTTAAGGGAGCTTTAAACTCCCATAAAAAGGTAGGTCTTAAGATGAACGTTCCCGCAAAAAGCTTACCTCAAGTTATCGAGATTCTGCCAAGCATTACTGCTCCAACCGTTTCTGAGCTTTATGATACTGACTGGTTTGCCCTTGAAGTCGTGGTTTCGGAAAAGGAAGTTCGGGACCTTGTTCCAAAGCTCCTTGATCTTGGAGTTCAGGGTATCATTGAGTATAGCTTAAATAAGGTTATTTAGAGGGCTTAAGCATGCAGAGACTTCCCTTACACTACATCAGACCAGGGATGAAGACCTTTGAAGAGGTTGTTGATGCCCAAGGTAGGGTCCTTTGCGGAAAAGGGGTTGAGCTTACCGAATCGATGATTCAGGAGTTTCAAGAGCTTGGAGTATCCTACATCACCGTAGAAGGAACACCAGTTAAACTTCCCTGGGAAAAGACTTTAGAAGAAGAGCTTGATCTATTGGAGAAGAGGTTTTCAGGGGTAAAGGATGAATTTCTTTTACATGTAAAAGAGGTTTTAAAAGAGGTCTTGATGATGAAGCATTCTTAAGGAGCTAAAAATGCCTGATCCTTCAGAAAAAAGAAAGGAAGTCAAAAAGAAGATTAAAAAGCTTGAGGGTTTGCCCAGTCTTCCACCAATCGTTCAAAAGCTTAACGCCCTTATAGAGGATGAGAGGTCATCTCTTAACCAAATCGCTGACCTTATAGAAAAAGACCAGGTTATAACCACTAAGGTTCTTCGTTTGGCTAATTCTGCCTTTTACGGATTTCCTCGCAAAGTATCCACGGTTCAGCAAGCCATGATGCTTCTTGGTATAAACGTCCTTAAGATCCTTATTATGACTTCATCCATCTTTGAGATAATCTCAAAGGAGGATGTTGGGCTTTGGGAGCATTCTGTGGGAGTTGCCGCCTGCGCTAAGATCATCGCTGAGATGAAGGAAGTTTCAGACCCGCAAGAGGTCGCAACCGCTGGCCTTCTTCATGACCTTGGCAAGGTGGTTCAGATGATAGCCTTTAAAGAGGACTACGAGGAGGTAAAAAAGAAAGCAGGAGCCGGAGTGCCTCCCCTTCAGGCTGAGCTTGAGGTGTTTGGGATCGACCATGCTGAGATGGGCGCCTTTCTTATGCACCAATGGAACTTACCAGAGAGGCTTATAGAGATGGTAAATTCTCATCATGACCTTTCGCGTTCTAAAAAATTTCGAAAGGAATCAGCGCTCCTTCACTTAGCTGACCTTTTGGTCCAGGCTCGAGGCTACGGAGAAACAACTTACGTTGGTCTTCCACCTTTTGACCCCAAAGCCCTATCCATCCTTAAGGTTCATCCGTCGGAGATTAAAGAAATCTACCTAAAGCTTGAACCAAGGTTGTATGAGCTAAAATTCTTTACCGAAGAGCTTAAAAGGGAGATGGTTTGAGCTTAAAGAAGGAAAAGAAAGACATCTTTCTTTTCCTACCAAGAAAAAAGCCCTTTACCGATTGGGCAAAGCTTTTAAGAAAGGATTTTAAATTAAAGCACTTTTATAAGTCAAAAGACTTACTTTCTGCTTTACTTTTTTTGCCGCCACAGGTTATACTTTATTACTTTAATCGAGATAGAAAAGCCTTCGAAACCCTTCTTCAGCTTAAGCAGAACTTTAATCTTGTTTCTTTGGCTATAATTTTAGTTTTTGAAGAAAAGGACCTAAGAAGCCTAACGGATGACAGAATTTTACGTCTCATTGATGACCTACTCTTAACAACCTCAAGTCCTTTAGAGCTAAAGATAAGGATAAATCTTTGCCTCCACAGGCTCACAAGGATTTCAGACAACAACCCTTTAACCGGGCTTCCAGGAAATGTATCCATCGAGCTTGCCATAAAAAAAGCCCTTGAAAGCGAAGAACCCTTAGCCATCGGCTATGTGGACCTTGATAATTTCAAAACCTACAACGATCTCTATGGCTTCTCTGCCGGAGATGAGGTTATCAAGAATTTAGCAAGGATCTTGCAGACTACCATCTTCGAGAAGACCTCAAAGGCTTTCTTAGGTCATATTGGAGGAGACGACTTTGTGTTTATTGTCCCACTTTCCATGGCTGAAGAGATAAGTAAAGAAATACTTCAAAAGTTTAAAGCCCTTTTGCCTGCTTTTTTAAGCGAAGAGGACCTAAAAAGAGGCTACTTTATCGCCAAAAATAGACAAGGAGTTTTAAGAGAAATACCCCTACTTTCCCTCTCAATAGCCCTTGTGCCCATAACAAAAGGAAGGTTTAAGCATCCTGGGGAGGTTGCGGCAAGAGCTGCCCAAGTGAAATCTGTTGTCAAAAAAATGCCCGGTTCTAACTACTTTATTGACCGAAGGGCATAAGCCCTTCGGACCTTTGATGTCTCCATTTGGCGGAGGGTTTCTTCTCGCTTCTCTTCAAGAAGCTTTCCGATGTACTCAACCAAAGCTAAACATTCCTTAGCCTCTTGTTCCCTACCTTTTAAAGCCTCCTCATACATTGTCCAATTTTCAAGGATTTCAGCATAAGTTTTTTCTGCACTTTCTAAATCTGAAGAAAGAAGAGCAAGCTCAACCTTTTTAAGGCTCTCTTTAAGATTTAAATTTTTACGCCCTTCCGATGGCATAAAAGGCATCCCTTAGCTTTTCTAAGATTTCAATAGAATCTTGAACAGGCTTTTCATCCCCTTTTACGCTTGCCCTTATCAACTCATCGATCAAGATTTCGTAGATGTCGTTTAAATTCTTAGCTATTTCACCACCCTTCTCAAAGTTTAGGCATGCTTTAAGATAACTGAGTATGTCTACCACCTTGCTAAAAGCTTCAGCTCTAATTTTCACCCTTTTAACTTCGTCTTCCTCGAATTCAGCCATCAATATCTGTTTTAGTAAAGCGATCGCTCGGTTGTAAAGGAGCACGACCTGACTGGTAGGGTTTGCTGAGAAAACTTCCTTTTCTAAGTACTTAGGTTGAGGGCTAACCATTTTCCCCTCCTTGTTTTTTTTACATTACTTATCGGATGGTGGGTAATTTTCTAAAATTTTATTGTTTGTTCGTCTCGCTTAACCCTTTAACAAAAGATTCCAGCCTTGTCCTTAGGGTTTCGTTCTGGTTCATTAAGGCTTCAATTTTACTAAAAATTAGCCTAAGTTTTTTCTCCTCTTTGCTTAATGAGGCGGTTAGCTCTTCAGCTCTCTTCTCAAGGCGAGAAATGGCTTGGTCTTCAGCCCTTTTATAAGCCGTGAAAGTCTTTGAAAGTCCCTCAAGGTATGCTGATAACCCTTCTTTGACAGAAGTCAAGGCCCTCTTTACATCTTCAATCTTACCTTGCGATGCAAGCTGCTCATAAGCATCACTTCTTAACGAATACTTTCCATCATCCCCGATGTTGATTAATCCCAACTCTTGTAAAGGTTTGGTTAGCCTAAAAAAGCTTGCCTTAATCTGGACCAAGGCGGAGTTGCCCTGAAAGAGCCCACCCTTTTCAGTCAAGGGTTTTAAAAGCTCTAAGACCTCGTTTATCTTGTTTAATAGGTCAGAAATTGCCTTCTTGCCTCCGGACAAATCATCGTTTATGGTGAGGCTGACAAAATCCGTTGAGGTCTTTTGAGCGGTAATGTTTAGTCCTGGCAAAACATCTTTAAAGGTGTTTGTTGGGCTTGTAAGAATACTTCCGCTTGGAAGTTCTAACTTTGCATTCTTTGCCTGCTGAAGAGTTGTTAAGGAACCAAGCTCAGAGGGTAAGCTCCCTGAGCTTATCACTATGACCGAGCTTGTATCAGAGGTCTCTTTTGTTGAAGTGCCAACATCTTTTTCTGAAAGAAGAAGCTTGTAGCTACTACCGTCAAAGAATATACTTGCTTGAACCTTGTTTTGAGAAGAATTTATGGTATTGACAAGGTCGTTAAGAGTACCTCCGGAAAAATTAATCGTCATCTCCTCATACACTGAGTCGCTTGTGTAATACCTCAGGGTAAAGGTTGAGGGTGAAAGACCGGTATCAAGGCTTGGGACTCCACCTGTAGAAAGCCTAATCTCTGCCTGGGAGAGTTGGTTCACCTTCACCCTTAGGGTTAAGTTAGGGGTGTTAGCGCTTGCTTGAGCCGAGATGACTGAACTATCCGACACCGAAACGCTCTTTCCTTGAAAAGGCTTATCGGTGTTTAAGTTTGAGACAAAATCTTTTAGGTCCTTTATGCCGGAAAGAAGGTTTGTGATGAAGCTTGCCTTAGCTTGATGTAGAGCCTTTTCCTGAGCAATTTTTTGGAGGGATCTTTGTTTTGCTAAAGTTAAGGATTTAACAAAGGCTTCAACATCAAGAAGCCCAGTGATATTGCTTAGGTAAAGTTCGTCAGCCATAGTCTATACCTCCCTTTTAAGGAAAAGCCCCTTTATGTTGGGAGCTTCCTCTTTATTCATCTTGCCTAAATTTTCTTTACCACTTAACGCTCCATACTTTTCAAGAAAGGCTGTCAAAGCCTTCTTAAACTTGAGAATCTCCTCAAGGGGGATTTGTCTAACTACCTCTTCAGTCTCAAGGTCGATGATCTTAAAAATTGGTATCTTTAATTCTTTATCTATTTCCACTTTTAAGGCACGATTTAGTCCGCTTAGCAGTTTGTTAAGTTCTTTAACTACCCCTTTAAGCTCCTCTTCGTTGAGATTTTTAGGTTCTTCATTAAAGGTTGCGATTGACTTTGTCTTGTTTGATTTACTATTCAATAGCTTCTCATTGATTGATGAAATATCCGTTGGTTTTATGTTTTGAGATTTCTTTATGGGAAGGGGGTTCTCATTTCCATCTAATGCTGAGCTTAGTAGAGTTAGGTCAAGCTTATCGCTAATCCTCATCAGGGAAACATCCCCCAGTTTTGGTTATTTTTTTTATCGGAACATTTAAAAAAAACTTTAATCCGTCCCTTAAAATCACACATAGGAGTGAAAGGCTTGCCCTTCATAAACACTTGCACCCGACTAAAGCCATTAGGATTGATAAAATTTATGGCTAAAATAAACAATCCTCAAGAGTGAATAATCTGTTGTGACATGGTAAAGGAATCGTTCATCCAAAATTCAAAAAATTAGGGGCATACGCCCCCTATGTTTTTAATTTATTTACTTTAAAGGATTGGTAGATACTTTTCGATTTCGTATTCGGTGACCCTTATGCGATAGTCATCCCATTCTGCTTCTTTCTCGATGATAAGTTGATTGTAGATGTGCTCGCCGAGGGCTTCTTTAAGGAGTTCGCTTCTCTTAGCATACTCTATAGCTTCTTTTAAACTTCCGGGTAGCTCTTCGATGCCAAGGGATGCCCTGTCTGCTTGGCACATGTGGTAGACATCCTTTTCTATCGGGTCGGGAAGAGGATACTTCATCTCTATTCCTTTTAATCCTGCATGAAGCATGCAGGCAAAGGCGAGATAGGGGTTGCAGGTAGGGTCTGGGCTTCTTAGCTCAATCCTTGTAGCCTTCTCCTTTCCGGGCTTATACATAGGAACTCGGATCAGGGCTGAACGGTTTTTCCTTGCCCAACAGATGTATACTGGTGCTTCGTACCCTGGAACAAGCCTTTTGTAAGAGTTCACTGTTTGGTTTAAAACCAAGGTAATCTCTTTTATGTGTTTAAGAAGCCCTGCGATGTAGTGTTTTGCTGTATCGGAAAGATGGTAGGGGTCGTTTGGGTCGAAGAAGGCGTTCTTGTCGTTTATAAAGAGGCTCTGGTGGACGTGCATTCCGCTTCCGTTAACCCCAAAGATTGGCTTTGGCATAAATGTTGCATAAACTCCATACTTTCTTGCTATTTCTTTTACGGTAACTTTGTAAGTGACAACAGTGTCAGCCATGGTCAAAGCATCATCGTACCTTAAGTCAATCTCATGCTGAGAAGGAGCAACCTCGTGGTGAGAGTATTCCACCCTTATACCCATGCTCTCTAAAGCAAGAATTGTTTCCCTCCTTAGGTCCTCAGCTGCATCCATTGGATAATCAAAGTAACCAGCTTTATCAAGAATTTCCGGTGCTTTATCAGATTTGAAGTAGAAGAACTCAAGCTCAGGACCAACGTAAAAGTGGGTAAAACCCATCTTTTTCATCTTTTCTAAGGCTCTTTTTAAAGCAAACCTTGGGTCTCCAGGATAGGGTGTTCCATCAGGGAGATAAATATCGCAGAACATCCTCGCTACTGCCTTTTCTTTTGGTCTCCATGGAAGAATAGCAAAGGTTGTTGGGTCAGGGATAGCTACCATGTCTGATTCTTCTATCCTTTGGAAACCCCGAATGGATGAACCATCAAAACCCATTCCCTCTTCAAAAGCTGTAGGTAATTCATCAACATGAATGGCAAAGCTTTTCAGCTGCCCAAGGATGTCAACAAACCAAAGCCTAATGAAACGCACATCGTATTTTTTACAAAGTTCAAGCACATCCTTCTTATCCCTCGGCCTCTCCATCATAAACCTCCCTTTTTGGTTTAAAATTTGTAAGTTGAATTTAACAAAAAATATGCCAAGTTGCAATCAAAGCAAAGTTAAGGTTAAAAAGGGATGAACATATCTAAATAATTAACAATTTTTGTCTATTTTGTGCAAGAGTTGAACAAATTTGATAAAATGTTATTCTGGAAACATGAGCTCTTTTGAGAGGATACAAGCTGAACTAACAGCTCTTCTTGAAATAAGCAAGGTCCTAAACTCATCTTTTAACCTTAAGGTATGGTCCACCTTGGCTACGCCTCGAAGTTAGGTTCCCTTTTGATACCTAAAAAGCTTCTTAGGATTGACTTGCTAACGCTAAAAAAGATTATTTGAAATTTAAAGTCTAAGTCTTAGGTCGGTTATTAAATATATAAAATCCTTTCTTTTCAACGGATTTTCAGAAAAATAAAAGAGATGGCTTTGGCATTGGCAATCTGAGGAACCAAACTTTGGAACCTCCCCGTCTGCAAAGCCTTTAAGCATCCTTGCAAGCTCGCACTCTGAGATTTCCTCTGACCTTATAGGAAAATCTGCAACAACCCTTGCTGTAACTGTCAGATAATCTATGTGCCACTTCAAAGCTTTGTGCTTTCTTTTATGCCTTTCTATCCTTTTTTGTAGTTTTGTCTTTGCGCTCCCTACATAGACATAGTACCCGGGCTTAAAAGTAAGCCTGCCCAAGGCTCCAACTTCAACTTTAAGATCATCCTTGACTTCCATCACCAAAAGATAGCATCCCCTATCCTTGACTAAGCTTTCTAACCTCTCAAAGGGGATCTTTACTTCTTTCACAAAAGTAAAGGACCTTAAGTCTTCATCAGAGGAAATAGCTATAGACCGAAGCTCAACTGAATTCTTAACCTTAAGAAAGGCGTTAGCAAAGGCAAGGTCAATGTGAAAGGCTGGTAAAAAATAATTAGGCTTCCTACTCATCACTACAAACAGGCACTGCGGAAGATATCCCCATTCCTTAGTCTTAGCTAAGCCCAAAAGATGCTTTGTCCCCCTTTGAGAGACTGCGTCAGGGAACATGGCAATCTTATCGTTAAAAAGGGTGCAGGTCTTGACTTCAAGCAATACCTTTTCTCCGTCCTTTTTCAAAAGGAGGTCAAACCTTGTCCCCTCAAAAGAAGGCTCAAAAGCTAAAACCTCATACCCTTTATAAATTGGTATTCTTTCTTGTTTTATAAGCTCAGCGATGATCCTGTTTGTGAGATGGGTGTGAAGAAGGACGGGCTCACCATCCTTTAGGACGGCTAACACAAGGTAAGGAAGTTTGTTTGGTTTAAATCCTTGGGCATTGTTTAGAGTAAGGATTAAAGTTTCACCGGGTAAGAGGAGCTCAAGGAGTTTCCCTGGGTTTGGAAGGTAGGCCTGAACAAGCTTACCTTGCAGCTCAGCCTTCACCACAAACCGATTTACTCGTTCAATGAAGCGTGCTTCAAACTTTGGAAGAGTTAAAACCTCAGCAAGCTTCATGTCCTTAAGCATTCCTTCAGTTTTTCTAATACCTCTTTTACCACTTTGTCGTACCTTTTAACACCTTTAGCAATCTCATCAAGCTCCTCTTCAACCTCTGCGGTATACTTATAGTCCATGAAGAAAGGTGTCCTTTGACAGAGGAAATCGCAAACCTGTTTGCCAAGTTCGGTGGGCATAAGCTCCCTCTTTTGTTTCTTTATGTAGCCTCGCTGGTAGAGTATATCAAGCATGGTAGCGTAGGTTGAAGGACGACCGATGCCAAGGCTTTCCATCTTTCTGATCAGAGATTCCTCTGTGTAGCGAGGAGGCGGCTTTGTCTCGTGCCTTTCTACTTTATAATCTATTAAGATTAGCTCTTCCTTTTCGGATAAGGCTGGGACTTGAGAAATTGCTTCTTCAGAGAAGAGAACCTTAAACCCAGGAAAAAGGAGCTTTTTCCCAGAAAAGACAAAGCTAAAGCCTTGGGGGAGCTTAGAAGTTTTAATCTCAGCCTTTACATGTGAATAAACTGCGCTTGCCATCTCGCTTGCTAAAAATCTCTGCCAGATAAGCTGGTATAGCATGCGCTCCTTTGTGGGAAGCCCGATACCTTTTTCTTCAAGCCTTGTTGGTCTTATAGCTTCGTGAGCATCCTGGGCAAATTTTCCGCTAACACGCCTCCGTCGTTGAGCTGAGTATTCGGGACCAAAGTTTCTAAGTATAAAATTTCTTGCCATTTCTTTTGCTAAGGGGCTTACCCTGTTTGAATCTGTGCGGTGATAGGTGATGTAGCCTTGCTCATAAAGCCTTTGGGCTAAGGACATTGTCTCCTTAGCAGAAAAGCCAAAGACTTTTCCTGCAGCCTCAATAAGTGTGCTTGTTTTAAAAGGTGGTGGGGGAGCTTCCTTTACCTCCTTTGTTTCTACCTTGGCTACATATAAACTTTCTCCCTCCACATATTTCTTATAAAACTCTTCTAATTCTTCCTTACTCTTTGTTCTATATGCTCCCTTTTTCTTAAAAAGCTCGGAGGTAAAGGTAATTCCATCCTTTTTGAAGATAAGGGCAAGTCCGTAGGTAACTTCGGGTTTGAAGTTTTCAATTTCTTGCTCGCGCTCAACGATAAGTCTAAGGGCTGGACTTTGCACTCTTCCTGCTGAAAGGGATTTTCTGAAGGCTCTTGAAAGATAGGGTGAGACTAAGTAGCCTATGAGCCTATCAAGAACCCTACGGGCAAGAAAGCTCTCAAAGAGCCTTTCGTCTACTTCTCTAACATTGCTTAGGGCGGATTTGACACCAAGAGGTGTTATCTCCCGCAAATCCAAACGAAAGAATATTAAATCCTTTCTTTGGCTCAATAGATACTCCTTAACATGATAGCTTATAGCCTCGCCTTCTCGGTCAGGGTCGGTTGCTAAATAGACTTCAGAGACCATTTTGGATAGCCTCTTTAGCTCCCTTAAGACTTTGTATTTGCTCCGAAGATAAACAAAGGTTGGCTGTAAGGTGTTTAGGTCTACTCCAAGGGAGGTCTTTGGTAAATCCTTAATGTGCCCATAGGTTGCAAGGAGAATAAAGGAGTTGTGCAATCTCCTCAATATCTTTTTTAGAGTCTTAATCTTTGTTGGCGACTCTACCACAAAAAGCTTTGTCATTCATCCATTACCTCACCTTCCTTAAGGACATTCTTTGCCCCTTTACTTGAGGTGTCTTTCCATCCAGGCATGATGTGAAGTTCAAGGATCTGTTTTAGCGTTACCTCAGCTGGGGCTCCAGTGAGTAGGCATTGTCCCCTCTGGGTCTTCGGGAAGGGGATAACCTCTCTTATGCTCTTCTTTCCAAGCATCAGCATTATAAGCCTATCAAGACCAAGGGCTATTCCACCGTGAGGCGGAGCTCCATATTCTAAAGCTTGAAGGAGAAAACCAAACTTATCTTCAGCCTCTTCTTGACTTATGTTTAGAAGCTTGAAAATCCTTTCTTGTAATTCCCTATGATGTATACGAATGCTCCCCCCTCCGACTTCAACTCCATTTAAGACGACATCATAAGCCCTTGAGCGAACAGACAAAGGGTCGCTCTCAAGCCGGTCAAGGTCCTCAAGCTTTGGATGGGTGAAAGGATGATGAACAGAAACAAGCCTCCCTTCCTCGTCATCCCATTCAAAAAGCGGAAAATCAACCACCCAAAGGAAGGAAAACACTCCTTCTGGGATAAGCTTGAGTCTTTCAGCAAGGTGTTTCCTAAGCTCTGAGAGAACAAGGTTTGTTTGTTGTGGAGCATCAGCCACAAAAAAGAGCGTGTAGGCATCATCCTTAAGCTCAAACTCCTCTTCAAGCCTTTCTAAAACCTCGCGCGGGAAAAATTTAACGATCGGAGATGCCCACTTTTCCTCAAAGGAAGGTGCGTTCTTTGTATACTTTATCCAGGCAAGACCTTTGGATCCGAGCTCTTGAGCAAATTTGGTGAGCTCATCAAGCTCTTTTCTTGAAAAATGAGCAGGGGCTGCCAATCCTTTAACGATGCCTCCCTTTTCAACAGCTCCGCGAAAGACTTGAAATTGTGTCTCCTTAGCAAGGTGGGTTGTATCTCTTAACTCAAGCCCAAACCTCAGGTCTGGACGGTCTGTTCCGTAAAGCTCCATGGCTTTGTCGTAGGATAGTCTTGGGAAGGGTGTTGAAAGGGTAATTCCAAGCGTTTTCTCAAAAAGATGAGCTAAAAGCTCTTCACAAAGGCTCATAACATCTTCTTCCTCTATGAAGGACATCTCAAGGTCAAGCTGAGTAAACTCTGGCTGTCTGTCAGCCCTTAGATCTTCATCCCTGAAGCATCTAACGACCTGAAAGTACTTTTCAAAACCAGCGACCATCAGGATCTGTTTAAAGAGCTGTGGAGACTGGGGAAGGGCATAGAACTTTCCCGGATAAAGCCTACTTGGCACAAGAAAATCCCTTGCCCCTTCAGGAGTGCTTTTGGTTAAAAAGGGAGTTTCTATCTCCAGAAAACCCCTTTCGGATAGGAAATTTCTGATGGTTAAGTTTACGGTATGGCGAAAGATGAAAGGAAAATGCCCACCAAGGGCTCGCATCTCAAGGTATCTATAGCGAAGCCTTGTAGCCTCGGAGACTTGGCTTAAGTCTTCATCCATGGGGAAAGGCGGTGTTTTAGAGGTATTATGAATCTCCACATCAGAAGCGGAAAGCTCAATATACCCTGTGGGAATCTTGGGGTTTTCCATGCCCTCTGGTCTTCTTCTGATGATTCCTTTTACCGACACAGGATACTCAATACGAATTTGGTCTGCTATCTCGAAGACTTCTTTAGCTACTCCCTCTTCAAACACAACCTGCAATAGACCCGTCCTATCCCTGAGGTCCAAAAATATAACGCCCCCATGGTCTCGTCTTCGGAGGACCCAGCCAGAAACAACGACTTCCGCCCCCAAAAGGTCTTCCCTTATCAGCTCTTCTATAAAATGCGTCCTTTTAAGCCTCATCTTTGCTTCCTCCTTTTTATCGGTATACCAAGAATCCATTAAGAATTTGCTATTTCAAAAAATCTGTAAAAATTTTCGGTAGTTTTTTCAGCTACTTCTTCAACAGACAAACCCTTTATCACTGAGATAGCTTCTGCGGTGTAAACAAGGTAGGCTGGCTCGTTTCTTTTTCCACGAACAGGCTGAGGAGCAAGAAATGGACAATCTGTCTCCAAGATTAGACGCTCTAAGGGGATGTTTTTAACGGCTTCTCTTAGGCCATTTGCGTTTGGATAGGTTACAACCCCAGGAATGGATATCAAGCTATCAAACTCAAGAAGCCTTTTTGCTACTTCCCAGTTTGCGGTGAAGCAATGAAAAACCATCTTTAAATCTCGATAGGGCTTTAAGAAAGTGAGGGCTAAATCCCAAAAATCCGCATCCCCTCTTAAGTGAAGAACAACCGGTTTTTTCCCTTCTCTTGCTAAGCTTAACAACCTCTCAAAGTGCTCAAACTGAAGCTCCCGAGGAGAATACTCTTTATAAAAGTCAAGCCCAATCTCACCAACAGCAAGAGCTTTATCTAAGTTGTTCTTAAGCCAAGAATAATCCGCATCGCTTATCTTTTTTACCTCATGAGGATGAAAACCAAGAGCAACCTCCAAGAAATCAGAAAAAAATTCCTTCAAAGCCAGGGCTTTTTCTCCGGTCTTTCTGTCGATACCAACTATCAACACCTTGACAATTCCATTGTTTTTGGCTCGCTCTATGACTTCTACTAAATCTTTCCTAAAGTTTTCCATGTTTAAATGGGCATGGCTATCAACAAGCCTCATGTTCCTTACCTTCCTTTTAAGATCATAAGGAGAAGATACAAGCTCATAAATATAATAGTGCTTGCCGAAAAGGGAATATCTAAAAGGTAGGAGATGATTGCTCCTCCCGGAACAGAAGCTAAATTTAGGCTAAGGAGATAAAGAGGCATTTGGCGGTAAGATGGAGAGATCTTTAAAGCTACGAGGCCGCAAAAGTTGTAGAAGGCTGAAACAAGGAGTACCCCCAGGATCTTTGCCCCAAGAACAACTTGAAGGCAAAGAAAGAGTAAAAAGATAAGGTTCAGTCTTGCCATGTTTATGCCAGGAAACTCCCAGCCAAGGGCAGAGATAAGAAGTGAATATCGATGCTTGATGAAGAAAAGAAGGGTAAGAACAAACACGACGAGAGAGATAAAAAAGCTTTGCTCTGTAGCAAGCAAAATGTCACCAAAGAGATAAGAAAGAAGTCTATAGTCATACTTAGAGCCCTTTACTGCAAGCACTAAGGCTAAAGCTAAGCTAAGGTGGATAACGATTGCACTTGCCGAATCCTCAAAGATAGAAAGCCTCCGCTCTAAAAGCCAAATAAAGAGACTAAGAATAAGCGTTAAACCGACCGCTAAAGGAATGAGAAAGTACTCATCAAGGTTAGGGAAGATAATGGAGATGACGAGAAGCGGGAGAAGAAGGATGTGCGTTAAGGCATGAGGAAGGAGAGCATTCCTGTTTAGTAGAATAAAAGGCGAGGAAAGGCCTGCTGAAAGGGAGAAAAAAAGGCAAGATAATAGCCCCCACTTTATCAAACTTAAGTAACCTAAAAAATCGTCCATAACCTTTTACCAATGTTCGTGACCGAGGAGATGAAAATCAGGAAATGTTCCTTCCTTGGCAAGTCCTGCCAATTGACAAAATTCCTCGTGAATTCCATGATAGTAAAGTCTCCTATTTAGGCAGGCAACCTTGCTAATTCCACGGTGTAGCAGCCAAGTTTCATGGGTAATGACCACAATGGTTAGCCCTTGCCGATTAAACTCCGTCAAAAGCTCATAAAAATTCTTTTGTCTCATGAAATCTAACCCCACAGTAGGCTCGTCTAAAAACACGACCTCAGGTTCTAATGCTAAGGCTTGCACAATCTGAGCCCTCTGAACCTGACCAAAAGACAGATTAGCAAGCCTTTTAGACAAAAGCTCAGATAAGCCAAAGATTTTAATAAGCTCAGCAAGCTTATTTTGATTGAGCTTTACCCTGTAAAGCTTTGAGGGAAGGGCTATGAACTCTTCCACAGTAAGGGGATTAAGCTTTAAATGGTAGTCCTTACTTCTTTGAGGCACATACCCAATCTTTGCCCAGTTCCTAAAGCTTTCAATAGGCTCTCCAAAGATCTTGACCTCTCCAGTTTGGGGCTTCAAAAAACCGAGTATACATTTCAATAAAGTTGTCTTGCCACCCCCGTTTGGTCCGATTATGGCTAAAAAATCACCCTTTTCAATGATTAAGTCTACGTCTTCAAGAATTTTTACCCCATTAAAAGAAAGGTTTAACCCTTTGACTTCAACGATCCTTTTCAAGGACTTTCACTTCCTCCCAAAATTTATCAAGCTCTTCCAAAGAGAGGTCTTCTATTTTTAATCCTCTCTCCTTTATGAGCCTTTCCATTTTCTTGAACCGCTCTTCAAACTTGGCTATGGTTTTATGCAACGCTTCCTCAGGGTTTATGCCAAGCTTCCTTGAAAGATTTGCCACAGTAAAAAGAAGGTCCCCGATTTCAAGCTCAAGCTTTTCTTTATCTTTCCCTTCCTTTATTTCTTTTTCGAGCTCAGCAGTTTCCTCGCTTAGCTTTACAAGGATATCCTCAGCCCTTTCCCAATCAAAACCAACCCTGCTTGCCCGCTCACCAATCCTAAGAGCCCTCTGCAGTGCTGGAAGTATCTTTGGAATGTTGCCAAGGACAGAATCTTCCTTCCCTTCCTCTTTCTTAATCCTTTGCCACTGGGCTAAAACTTCCTCCGCTGTTTCTGCGACTGCTTCCCCAAAAACATGAGGATGCCTTCGGATCATCTTTTGAAAGTTAAGATAGACTACATCCCGAAGAGTAAAATCCCCCCTTTCTTCAAAAAGATAGATAATAAAAAGAAGAATGAAAAGCAGGTCTCCGAATTCTTCCCTCAGCGCCTCAGGGCTTCCTTCTGAAAGGGCAGACAAAACTTCATAGGTCTCTTCAAGGAGATACTTCTTTAGCGTCTCAGGAGTTTGCTTTTTGTCCCAAGGACAGCCATCCTCACCTCGCAAAGCTTTGATAAGTTCCCAAAGGGATGAAAGGTCAGCAGGTTTCTCAAAGCAAAACTTAGGAGGAGTTGGCATGGTTTGATTTAATCCTAAATTTCACAGCTTGCCTGATAGGTTTTCATGATGTGGGGGATGAGTCCCCCGTCTTCAAGGATCCTTTTCATAAACTCCGGTATGGGTTTGAAGTCATAAGTTCTTCCCTTAGTTAGATTGACTATTCTTCCTTCGTCAGGGTAGATTTCTACTTCGTCCCCGGTTTCTGCTTCCTTGGCAAAGTCTGGTGCTTCTAAGATTAAAAGACCGGTGTTGAAGGCGTTTCTGTAGAAGATACGGGCAAAGGATTCGGCAACCACGCAGGATATTCCGCAGGCTTTTATGGCAATTGGTGCATGCTCCCTTGATGAACCACAACCAAAGTTTCTCCCGGCAACTATGATGTCCCCTTTTCTAACCTTTTTAGAAAACTCTGGGTCAACATCCTCCATGCAATGCTTACCAAGCTCCTCTGGGTCGGTTGTGTTTAGATAACGAGCAGGAATGATTACGTCTGTGTCAATGTTGTCTCCAAACTTCCAAACCCTACCTTTTATCCTTTCCATAGCACCTCTCCTCAGAAAATTTTTATTCCGGTTCTTTTAGACCAAGTTCTTCAGGTGTCCCGATGTAGCCAAGGACGGCTGATGCCGCTGCAACCGCTGGTCCAGCTAAGTAGACCTCGCTCTCCGGATGCCCCATCCTGCCAACGAAGTTTCTGTTCGTTGTAGCAACAGCCCTTTCTCCCTTAGCAAGGATCCCCATGTGCCCACCTAAGCAAGGTCCACATGTTGGCGGAGAGATGATCGCTCCTGCCTCAACAAAGACCTCTAAAAGACCGGTCTTTAAAGCCAGACGATAGATTTCTGGAGTTGCAGGAATGATTATGCACCTCACATTTGGGTTCACTTTCCGTCCCTTCAAAACTTTTGCGGCAATCAATAGGTCTTCATACCTTCCGTTCGTGCAAGAGCCAATCACCACCTGGTCAATGTAGATTTTTTCACTAAGGTCTTTCACAAACTTTACGTTTGAAGGAAGATGAGGGAGGGCAACGACCAAATCTATCTTTGACACATCGTATTCCCGCACATCTACATAGTTAGCGTCTTTATCTGGATAAAGAATGACAGGCTCTCTCTTAGCCCTTCCTTTCAAAAACTCTAAGGTCTTTTCATCGGCCACCATAAGCCCAACTTTCCCGCCTGCTTCAATGGCCATGTTAGCCATAGTCATTCTTTCAGCCATGGATAACCTTTCGATTACCTCTCCTGTAAACTCCATTGCCTTGTATAAGGCACCGTCTACTCCAATATCGCCGATGGTGTAAAGGATCAGGTCCTTTCCTGTCACCCAGGGCTTTAGTTTTCCATAATAAACAAATTTAATAGTTTCTGGCACCTTAAACCAAGTTTTACCGGTAATCCATGCTCCTGCCAAGTCAGTTGAGCCAACCCCTGTTGCGAAGGCAGAAAGTGCTCCATAAGTGCAGGTATGAGAGTCTGCTCCAATTACTACATCCCCTGGGACAACAAGCCCAAGCTCAGGAAGCAAAGCATGCTCAATCCCGCAAACTCCGCCCTCATAGTAATGTTTTATTCCGTATTTTTTGGCAAACTCTCGGCAAATTCTTACCTGCTCTGCGCTTTTTATATCCTTGTTAGGAGTAAAATGGTCCATCACTAAAGCTATCTTCTCTGGGTCAAAAACTTTGTTGATGCAAGTGCTTTCAAAAACTTTTATAGCAAGAGGACCAGTTATGTCGTTTGCTAAGGTTAAGTCAACCGGGACCTCAACGAGCTCCCCTGCGCTAACCTTTGAGACGCCAAGCTTATGGGCAAGTATCTTTTCTGCTAAAGTCATCCCAGAGCCACTCATCAGGACCCTCCTCTCCGAATTTCCCTTAATTTAGTATTTTCTAAGCAAAATTCAAGGAAAAACGAGGCTCTTAGAAAAAATTATTGCACCAATTATTCCCTTGAATATAAGAAAGGAATTTCCCTTTGGATGGAAGTCTTTTTTATTTCTGATTATGGCGTAAGGCCCTTCGTCTCAATCAAGGTCCCCCTCAATGCCCTTTTTCTATCACCCCGAGCACTCAGTGGAAGGTTACCTTTTTGGATAGACGCCACAGTTTTTATTTTATCTTTCACCTACCATTCAAAGCTTTGAACGACAAGAATCCCTTTTTCTTTAGCCTTCTTAAGCATACTTTTTGTAGCAAAATGAGTAACTAATAGGGGAACAATTTCTTCATCTCCATATTCTTTTTTGACGGCAGCTATCTTTTCTTCAATTTCTTTGAAGACATCCCTTCTTCTCTTTGTATCATCAAGTCTAATTTTTGCTTCTCCAACTATGAACACAGTTTTTCCATCTTTTTTAGCTTTGCCAAAGAAGTTTATCTCCTTTCCTCCTATCTCAGTTCTAATTAGCCTTTCCATTACTTCTATTCCAAACCTTTTTAAGAAATCTGGGAGTTTTCTGTAGGCTTCGTTTTCAAGGGCATAGCTAAAACTCAAGGAGAGCCCTCCCATTTCTTCTCTGGTTCTTCTTACCTCTTGAGCAAGTATCCTAACTTCCTCTTCAGTCCTTTTTTGAGCCTCAACGAGCTCAGATATTTTTTGGTCGGTTCTTTTTTGAGCCTCAACGAGCTCAGATATTCTTTGGTCGGATCTTTTTTGAGCCTCAGCGAGCTCAGATATTTTTTGGTCGGTTTTCTTTTGAGCCTCAGCGAGCTCAGATATTCTTTGGTCGGTTCTTTTTTGAGCCTCAGCGAGCTCAGATATTCTTTGGTCGGTTTTCTTTTGAGC
>Ga0209393_1000010_pt1 | contig 114834 bp, 126 predicted proteins | sample SSWtaG_2_FD_184117 | JGI IMG/M metagenome (GOLD analysis project Ga0209393, IMG submission 184117) | Hot spring microbial communities from Sandy's Spring West, USA to study Microbial Dark Matter (Phase II) - SSWsed_130316 (SPAdes)... | ecosystem: Environmental > Aquatic > Thermal springs > Hot...
GCAGTATCCCCCCCGTCCCCGGGTTGAGCCCGGGGCTTTAAGGAGGGACTTACCGGGCCGGCTACGGGCGCTTTAGGCCCAATAACCGTCCCGACCACTCGCGGGGCTGGTATTACCGCGGCGGCTGACACCAGACTTGCCCCCCGCTTATTCCCCCGCCTTTTTACAGCGGGGAAAAGCCCCTCTTCGGGGCACTCGGGGTGACCCCGTCACGGTTTCCCGCATTGCGGAGGTTTCGCGCCTGGTGCGCCCCGTAGGGCCTGGGCCCTTGTCTCAGGGCCCATCTGGGGGCTCCCGCTCTCACGGCCCCTACCCGTTATAGGCTTGGCGGGCCGTTACCCCGCCAACTACCTGATGGGCCGTGGCCCCATCCTCGGGCGGCTACGCGGACATCCCCGCGTAACCCTTTCGGTAGGGCCCCTTCCAGGAGTCCCTACCTATCGGGGATTAGCCTCAGTTTCCCGAGGCTATCCCCGTCCCGAGGGTAGGTTAGCCACGTATTACTCAGCCGTCCGCCACGCCCCGGTAACCGGGGCGTACGACTCCCATGGCTTAGCCTCACCCCGATAGCGGTCGGGTCCGGCAGGATCAACCGGAGTCGCGGCCGCAGGCCGCGGGGTGTGTGGTCCAGCCTACTACGTGGTCTGGGTAGCCCCCGTCGGACCTGAATCCTCCGGGGTTAGCGCCCCGGGTTATTCAGGCCCCCACATGATTAGTGTAACTCTTTGTTGCCGCAACCGGAGGCGACCCCTCATCCACGGGGCTCTGCCCCTAGTCCGGTCCAGCCGCCGCCAGGGGGTTGCGGCGCCGTAGGTATCTATGATTAGCGAGCTTATAAGCTATATACTGCGTGGCCTTACGGACCTCGAGAGGTTTTTTGTATTATGTTGTTCTAGATGTTTGTATCAAGTAACCTAGGTCTTGGAGTACCGCTTGCCTCTAGACTCTTTCCCATTACTTTACATCTACTCCTTGTACTTAGAGGCTCCTACCTCGCCCGCACCCCACGGGCTACTGATGTAGGATCGTGGGCTACTGTTAAGCTGAACGCAGCAGCTCCCACCTACGCTTAGCCCTCCTGGACTTGAAGCTGCACCCTCATAGTCTAGGCGGCCCCGGCAGGTAGAACGAAGACAGAACCTACAAACACTACCTCCTATAATCAACTACGGAGCGGCTAGATGCCTTTGATACTCTTCTACTACTCTCCACGCCTCCCATCTCCTCAAGGAGTGCGGACCTCGAGGTCGTGGTGGTGCTGTACAGGTATTTAACCTTTGGGGAGCTGGGGTTGGGGGCACAGGTTGCAGTGTCTTAGGATGCCAGAGCCTCTTAGGGAAGCCCTAGGGCGAGGGTTCCTAGGGGTACGCGTCTGCGGTGAGGAGTCCTCAGTAACGAACCGCGCGGTGGAGCTAGCCCGGGACTGTGTAGCTGTAGTCGCTGTTGGAGACTACGTCTGCAGGAGCTTTGTGGAGCTAGGGTACGTACCGGCTGTCTGCGTAGTTGATGGGGTTACTAGGAGGGCCTTAGTACAGCCTTTAGTAGGTAACCGCTTCAACTACGTCTATGAATGCGTTAACCCCAGGTCCCACATATGCTTAAACGCTGTTGAAGCACTTAGAGAAGCTATACTCACCTCCACCACGGGCTCTAAGACCCTGCTCCTCGTTAAGGGCGAGGAGGACCTATTAGCACTAACAGCACTAGTGGAGGTACCGGATGGATGGTGCGTTGTATACGGTATCCCTAGCTGCGGGGTAGAGGTAGTGACTGTAGATATCTACGTAAGGTTCGCCGCGCAGAAGATCCTCGAGCTCTTCGAAGAAGTAGAGCTAGAGAAACCCCCAGAGCTGGAGAGACTGCTAAGAGTAGGTACCACGTAAAGGTAAGGGTAGGAGGTACGTGGACTACCTCCGTGAGGCTGCTAAATAGGGCCGCGTAAGCGAAGCCCCGTATGGAAGCATCTAAGTAGACCTCTAGAACTTCTTTAAAGCCTGCACCCAAGGACGCGTAGGCATCCCCTAGCTCTACGTACAGCTCAGGTACAGGTATTGCGGAGAGGTTAGAAAGCCTAAGAGCTCTACGTCTAAGAGCTTCAAGAGCCCTCTGCGAACCTTGGTACTGGTCTAGGTAGAGAAGCTTAGCTAACCTACTTAAGGAGCTTACGTAGAGAGCTAAGGCAGCCGCAGGGTCCTTAGCTGAGAGGTTCTCGGCCTTCAGTAGTAATCTCCCAGCAGAATCGAGCTCTTCAACTCGATCCACCGGTATGCTGGAACTACGTAGGAGCGCGTAGAGATAGCTAGCATACCGGTAGAGAACTGATAGCCGGTCTAAGCTAACCTCGCCCTCTAATCTCATTAGGTCTGCAGCACCTCTAAGAGCTTTAAGTGCAGCTAGAGCAGCCTCTGCAAGGGTATAGCTTGCTGCGAGCTCCTCAATAGCTTCTGCAACAGTTTCAGAGTAGCCGACCGCTCTATCGAACAGCTCCTCAGCCTTTACAAGAGCTGCGTAGACCTCGGAGAGCACTACGAGAGTACCTACAGCTGTAGGTAGAGAGCGCGACCACTCCTGGTACTCCTCATAAAGTCTAGTAAGCCTCCCCCTAACATCAGCTACTACATCGCTGAGTCTAAGAGCCCCCGACTCCACCCCGCAGGTCCAAGTAGATTTAACTACGCTAAGTAGGTGAAGAAGTACTACAACCCCGTGAGGTCTTACTAGAGCTAATCCCTCAGAGTACTCCAGGTCCTTGCAGAGGTCCTTGAATTTCTCCAAAGACCTCCCTAAGCTCTCGTTAACTAACCTAACCCACTCCTCAAGTAGCTGCCTTAGGTAGCCCCTACCACCTCCTACACTACCTACCGTAAGCCCCCCGAGAACCTGCAAGGCTTCATAGAGGTCGGCTACCTCTACAATCCTCACCTCCCGGTCCCTGTAGAGCTTTAAGGTATCCCAGTTCAGACTCTGGGAGTGGGGTACTAGAACTAGCCTTACCCTATCTACTAGTGAGAGAAGCTTCTCGTCAGCGTAACCCACGTACCCGAAACCACCATCGGGTAGCAGAATACCTACCACAGCCACAGGCTCCGACAGGGTGAGGTTAAGTAGAGCTAGCGCAGCTCCTAAACCTACAGCGGCGCTAGAGGAAGGGCCGGCAACTCTAGCGATCGGTGCATCTAGGTACACGTAGTAGCTGTAGCGGCTGAAGTCTACTCCGACAGCGGTTGCAGCAGCAAGTACCGCTACGTAGCTAAAGGCTGTGAAGTACTCGTCTGTAGAGAGCTCTGCCCGGGTAAGCACAAGCCCATTACCGCTAGCTACGGCAACGTACAAGTCCATAGGAAAGCCTCTTAAGCCCGCCCCATCGGAAGCTACTCCAGCTGTAAGCAACCTCACCTCCCTGCAATGGCTTGGACCGCCCAGCGCCTGGCATAGGCTAAAGGATCCTCTAGCTACAGAGCTAGCTACCGAACTAAGCACTAAGAGCATCAGTAGTAAAGCTACTAAAGCTCTCGTAACCCTACCCACGCTACTCAGCTTAAGAAGAAATTATAGCCTGCCAACAGCTGTTCGTCCCAAGACCCTCTACGCTAGCTCGTAGCACCTAAGGGCTTTCCCCACATACTTCTTCGCTAGTGACACGACTACCTTCAGAGCGAAGTCATAGAGCATCAAGATGAAGGAAGGTAGTCCCTTAAGGGTAGCTACTTCGCAAGTGCTGTAGCTAGGTCTAGGACTAGCTACTGGAATGCCTGAATATCGTGAATAACTGCATATGTAGTTTGAAGCCGACCCACCTAAGTAATAGAGGTACCACCTGAAGAGTCCTGCTTTACATTAAGTTCCTTACACCTGCTGTCCACGGCTTGATTAACGGTACTTCCGATCTCTCCATTCTATCCTCGTAGTCAGAGGTCACCGGTTCCGCACCTAGACCTGGGGGTGCTGTGAATGATTACGTCCTTAAGCTCTAGGCTGTAAGCCCCTACACCCTCCTTAAAAGGTGAGGCTTCTAGTTGTAAGCGACCCAGCATGCTGGTTGTAGTAGAACACCTAGAGCCGTGCATATCCCCGTGGCTACTTAGTGAGTACAGCTACGTAGCGGAGGTTTTCGGAAGGAACACCCTCTTCACTAACGTAAGGTCTAAGAAAGCTAGGGAGTTGCTGAGGAACCTCGGTGCAGAGGTTGAGGAGAGAAGCATAGTAGAGCTCGTAAGGAATGGGATTATCGCAAAGCCCTTGATCCTCGACCCTAGGGCGGCTGAAGAGCTTAGACCTACTGATACCTACAGCTCAGACGCTGTAATCATAGGAGGAATAATGGGGGAGCACCCACCAAGGGGTAGAACCTTCAGAGAGGTCACATCAAAGCTACCTCGTAATGCTACAGCCAGGAACCTAGGTAAGTATCAGCTAACCATAGCCGGAGTAGCGTATGTCTTACGTATGATAGCAGAAGGGATGGAACTTAAGCACTTAGACATACGCTTTGGGCTTAAGTTCACTATTAAACTCGGAAGCTACGAAGCTGTAGTCGAACTACCCTACGCTTTCCCCTACGAGAGTGGAAAACCCGTACTACCTAGAAACTACCTGGAGACTGTTGCTATGAGGTCCCTCCTTTTCGAGTACAGCCACCGCTGCTTAGATGAGGTCGAGTAGTGGGGTAGCCTAGCAGCTAGAACCTCAGCTCTCGATGCTTGGAGAGCTGAGAACGCGGTTAGCCTTTTACGCGAAGCTTAATAGCGCGCCGAAGCTTACTAGAGAGGATAGGTACTTTGGAGCAGGTAGAGTTACTGAAGAAACTAGCTACCCTGGCCTTAGTAGAGGTTGAAGAAGCTAAGCTAGAACTTATACGCAGGGACATAGAGAGGATCGTAGAGATGTTTAATAAGATACGGGACCTGAACCTACCAGAGGACTTAGAGCCCCTCTACACCACCTACTTCGGTGGAGGAAATCTTCGGGACGACTCCGTAGAGAGAGTGAAGGAGTCAGAAGTGCAGGAACTACTCGACAGGAAGCTGGAGGAGGGCTACGTAAAGGCTCCTAGGACTTTGTGAGACCATGCACTCGCCTCAGTGTACGGACTTAGCTACCATAAGTATCGAAACCCTTAGAGCTCGCGTTGAAGAGGATCCTGACTTCCTGTTTAAATACATAGAGGAGGTCTACAAGGTTATAGAGAGATGCGAGGAAACTATTAGAGCCTACATAACCCTCAGACCTATGGAGGATGTAATCAAGGAAGCTGAAGGCATTCTGAAGAGGGGGTCCCCGGGGCCACTTGGAGGAGCTTTAGTAGCTGTAAAGGATAACATTAGCACTAAAGGTATTAGGACTACCTGCGGCTCCAGAATGCTGGAGAACTACGTACCGCCATACAGTGCAACCGTAGTTAAGAGAATCGAGGCAGCCGGAGGCATCATAATCGGTAAGACCAACATGGATGAGTTTGCAATGGGCTCTACCACCGAGAACAGCTCTTTCTTCCCCACTAGGAACCCCTGGGATCCCGAGCGTGTACCCGGGGGATCCTCGGGAGGTAGTGCTGCAGCTGTAGCAGCATGTGAAGCTACCGTAGCCCTCGGGTCAGATACCGGCGGCTCCATAAGGCTACCAGCAGCTTACACGGGTACTGTAGGCCTTAAGCCAACCTACGGGTTGGTAAGCAGGTACGGGTTGGTAGCTTACGCAAGTAGCTTAGACCAGATAGGCCCCATAGGTAGACGCGTAGGTGACGTTGCTAGGGTACTATCAGTTATAGCCGGCTACGACCCTCGAGACTCCACGAGCCTTAAGGTAGAGGTCCCTGACTACAGTCTGTTCGTTAAAGACGAACCCCTTAGGAAGTACCGTGCGGTCGTCGTAGAGGAGATGGTTGGGGAGGGAGTTGATAGGGGGGTCGTTAAGGTACTAGAGCAAGTGGTCAACAAGCTGGAGGGCTACGATATCGAGGTTGAGTTTAGGAGTATGCCGGTACTAGAGTACTCCCTACCAGCGTACTACATCATAGCTATGGCTGAAGCCAGCTCCAACCTAGCTAGATACGACGGCCTTAGGTATGGAATACACCTAGGTACAGAGGGGCTACTGTGGACTAAAGCCTATACCCAGGTTAGGAAGGTAGGTTTCGGCGACGAGGTTAAGCGGAGGATACTCCTAGGAACTTACGTCCTAAGCGAGGGGCTTTACGAGGGGTACTACATGAAGGCTGCTAAGGTTAGGAGAATGATCTACGACAGCTTCAGAAAGCTATTTTCAGAGTTCGACTTAGCCCTCTCGCCGACAGCCCCAGCACCCCCACCTAAGCTTGGTGAGGTAGTAACGGATCCTCTTAAACTCTACAGCCTCGATATAAACACCGTACCGATAAACCTAGCCGGTCTACCCGCTATAAGCGTTCCAGGAGGAGTAGCTGGAGGTCTCCCAGTTGGGGTACAGCTGTTCGGACCTCCTCTCTCCGAGGGGGTTCTACTTAATGTAGCACGGATAATAGAGGTGATAGTAAGCTGTGAGTGACGGCGCCATCATAGGCTTAGAGGTACACGCACAGATGACCTCTCTTAGGACGAAGCTCTTCTGTAGCTGCTCAAGCGATTACAGAGGTAAGAAACCGAATACCGATGTCTGCCCAACTTGCCTGGGGCTCCCTGGATCCCTGCCTGTGCTTAATCGGGTAGCGCTGGAGAAAGCTATAGCATTGGCCCTAGCTCTGGGCTGTAAGATCTCTGAGAAGCTCTTCTTCGTTAGAAAGCACTACTTCTACCCAGACTTACCGAAGAACTACCAGATATCTCAGTACGATAGGTACGGCCTGATCCCAATAGCTATGAACGGCTCCATAACCATAAACATGGGTAGCTACAGCAAGGTCGTCAGGATCAGGAGGATTAATATAGAGGAGGATACGGGTAGGATAGTATACCCAGGGAGTAGCCCGCTCGGGAGTACCTACTCACTAGTAGACTACAATAGAGCCGGTATAGCCCTCCTCGAGATAGTCACAGAGCCGGATTTCTCCAGCCCTAGAGAGGCTAGGGTGTTCCTAGAGAAGCTAGGCTCCATACTTGAACACCTAGATATAACCGATACCTCTCTCGAGGGGTCTTTACGTGCCGATGCCAACGTATCCGTCGCAGGCGGTCCAAGAGTTGAGATAAAGAACATAGGCTCTCCTAAAGAGCTTGAAAAAGCGCTTAGCTATGAGATAACAAGGCAGCTTAATATACTGAGGTCTGGAGGTACCCTAGAGAGGGAGACGAGGCACTGGATAAAGGAGAGGGGTATAACGGTGCCCTCCAGAGCTAAGGAGCTCGAAGGCGACTACAGGTACTTCCCCGACCCGGACCTACCCCCGGTAAGCATACCGTCAGAACTCGTAGAGTCCATTAGGAGAAAGCTCCCCGAGCTACCGGATCTTAGAGCTAGAAGGTTGGCTAAGGAGTATGAAATAGGAGACTACATGGCGTCCGTATTGGTGCTTAGTAAGAAGCTCTGCGACCACTTCGAGAAGACCGTTAAGCTATGTGGAAAGCCCAAGATCGTTTCGTCAATACTTGTTAACGAGTTCTTGAGGTGGGTCGACGAGTTAGACCTAGACTTAAGTGAGGGGCTAGCACGTTTAAACTCGGAGAGACTATGCAGGATCGTTGACTACGTCGAGAGGGGGGTAATAAGCGTAAAGCTCCTTAAAGAGTACGTTAGGCGCGTGATTTCGGAGGACGTGGACCCTGAGAGAATTGTAGAGAGCGGTATGACCACCCTAACTTCCATTGAAGATCTTGAGAGGGTAGTGGAGGAGGTCTTCAGGGAGTATCCGAAGGCCGTTGAAGATGCTAGGAGGGACCCCAAGGCAATAAACTTCCTGGTGGGCCAGGTAATGAAAAAAACTAAGGGGAGAGCCGATCCTAAATTAACGAACGAGATAATTCTGAGGAGGCTACGGGAGTATGAGCCTAGCTAGCTACGTTAGTAGGGCAGAGGAGATCTCCAGCGATATCCAGGCTGTTCGCAAAGCTCTCGAGGTCTACAGCAGCACTCTCCGAAACTCTGTGAGAAGATATGGGGAGGTAGCTAACCTCAAGAACTACGGGAGGTACGTGATCGTCGGGGACGTGCACGGTAACCTTAACGACCTAAAGGAGATACTAGAGAGGTACTCTAGGGAGCACTTAGAGAGGGGGGATACAACCCTACTCTTCCTCGGGGACTACATAGACCGAGGTGAGCGCCAGCTTGAAGTGCTACTCACCCTCATGGAGCTTAAGGTGGACTACCCTGACTCCGTGTTTCTACTACTAGGGAATCACGAAGGGGTCAGCATAATCGAGCCTTCCCCCCATGACTTTCCGGACGAGCTCATAGAGAGGTACCTTCTAAGGGATGGCCTAGACCTGTACCGACGCATAGTTGAGGAGATATTCAGCAACCTGCACATAGCGGCATACTTGAAGGACTCGTTCCTAGCGCTACACGGAGGCCTCCCAGTATCGAGCTACCGTAAGGCCCAAAGCCTTAGAGAGTACCTCTTAGGAGCTGAGGACCGGGTAATTATGGACACTTTGATCGAAGTACTCTGGAACGACCCTATAGAGAGCAATGAGGAGGGACGTCCATCCCCTAGGGGAGCTGGTAATCTCTTCGGACGTCCCGTTACAGAGTGGGTAACGAAAACCTTTAACGTAAAGCTAATCGTGAGGGGGCACGAACCGTGCGTTGCCGGGTACAAGTTTAACCACGGATATAGAGTACTCACACTCTTCAGTAGGAGGGGCCTTCCGTACTTCAACCCGAAAGCAGCTTTCCTTGACCTTGACCTTTCCGATAGAAGCTGGCCTAAATACGTTAAGGAAGCTAGGTGCATACATACAATCTAAGCTTCCACCTTAGAGCGAAGGCTTTAGCTACGGAGCACGTGAAGATATAGCTTAGCTAAGTACTTTCAGGAGGGTGTACTAGGTGAACGCGTTCAAGTCTGCCTTAACGCCCGAGACTGCCGAGGGTTTACAGTACCACATACACCTAAAGCCCGGTGATGTACCTAGGTATGTCCTACTGCCTGGGGACCCAGGAAGGGTACCTCTCATTGCAAGCTACTGGGATGAGAGTAGGAAGGTATCCGAGCATAGATGTTACGTGTGCTACGTAGGAAAGTACCGCGGCGTGGAACTCGCGGCTATGTCTACAGGTATAGGGGGTCCATCTACAGCTATAGCTATAGAGGAGCTTCTAAGGGTCGGTGCAGATACTTTCATCAGAGTAGGCACTACGGGAGCTCTTCAAGAGTACATAAGGCTGGGAGATGTAGTGATCTCAACAGCTGCAGTACGCTTCGATGGGGTAAGCAGGATTTACGTAGACCCCGAGTACCCAGCAGTAGCTAGCTACGACGTTCTATTAGCACTAATAGAGGCAGCTGAAGCTCTGGGAGTTAGGTACCATGTAGGGCTAACTGCAAGTAGCGATAGCTTCTACGTAGGTCAGGGACGTCCAGGATTTAGAGGCTACCTACCGGATGGGTGGAGAGGTATTGAGTTAAGGCTTAGGGAGCTGAACGTCCTTAACTTCGAAATGGAGGCTTCCACCATATTTACCTTAGCTAACATCTACGGGGCTAGAGCTGGGGCAGTTTGCGCAGCTATAGCGAATAGAGTTACCAATGAGTTCGACCCCAACGCAGGGGTAGCTGAAGCTATTAAGGTAGCCAATGAAGCCGTTAAGATACTCAGTGAGTGGGATGAGTTACTGAAAGCTAGTGGAAAGAAGTACCTATCGTTTAATGCTCTAAGGTCAGCTCTACTTAAGTAAGTGTACAGGGACTGAAGTTGGTTAAGATACTGATAGATGGAGCCTCAATGGTACTACTTAGGGAGAGAGCTGAGTTCGTGAAGCGCGGCTACGTCTACATAGAGAATGGAGTTATAAAGGCTTTCGGAGCTGGAGAAGCACCGGAGGAGTACCAGTACCCAGAGCTCTTACTATCTGGTAGCGGAAGACTCCTCTCAAAGGGTTTCGCATCAGGCTTCACAGTGCTCACCCTTTACCCACTCAGGTACAAGGTAGACTTCGTAGATTGGTTCCTAGTTAGGGAGCTGCTGAAGTCCATGCGGAGGAGTGATATGTATTACATAGCAGCACTATCCCTAGCAGAGCTAGTTAGTAGTGGAGTTACTGAAGCTCTAGTAGTAGACGTTTACCTAGATGAGGTGGCTAGAGCTGCTAGAGATGTGGGGATAAACGTAACGCTTGCACCTCCTCTTAACTGCGATCTTAACGACGAACAGCAACTTCAGGAGCTTAGACTACTACTAAGCAGGTGGCGAGGGCAGGTGGAGGGTGTTAGAGTAGCTATAGCCGTATGCAATGAGCTAAAAAAGCGGTACGTGAACTTAGCTAAAGAGTCTAGCATACCTATATACGCTATTGACTTAGAGAAGGAGATCGAGGAGATACCGGGAGCTCCTGAGATCGTCTTAATAAACCCTCGTACAGCCTTACGTGGGAGGGCTATCTACTACGGTAGTATGCTACGTAATTGGCAAGTATATGGAGGGCTTGGTATTGGGGTTAGAGCTTCATACAGCATGAGAGAGGTATTGAAGGAGCTTATCTGGATGAGGAAGGTGAACCCCCTAGAGGCTCTCATAGCTGGAACTAAGACCACCTCAGAACTCGTAGCTTACGGAGATTCATCCCTAATTAAGGAGGGTGCGAGAAGCAGCATAGTTGTATTCAACATGTCCGAGCCGCCGGGATGGCCCCCACCGGACTCCCTGGACTCAGCAGCTAGGGCGATTGTTGAGGGAAACCTCCGTATAGAGACCGTAATAGTTGGTGACGATATAGTACTCGACAAGGAGGGCATTCTAACAGTAGGGTACGAAGTCTTTAAAAAAGCTATTAGAAAGGTAGAGGAGGTATACTCCTTTACTCTTCCTCCTCTTTAATCCTCTCGACCGTAGCTAACGGTATCACTCTCCTTTTTATTACCTCATATAGTCTTCTAGCTTCTTCATCTGTAACATACCTTGCTGATGTCGTGAGTATTGCTATGCTACTTTTAACAGCTTCCTCGACTGTCTTACCATTCAGCGGTACTCTCTGCCTCTCAACTATGGATGGAGATGGAGCTACCATAGCGGCCTTCTTTATGTATAGGAACTCTCCATTTATTGGAGTAGCTACTAGAGCACCCACCTCGCTATCCCCTAGCTTAATCGAGAGAACTACGTCTCCATCCTCAGTTTCACCTAGTCTCTCTACCGAGTACTCTACTATCCCCTCCATAATAGCCTTAGCCCTGGGTAGTACTAAGTCTAAGGCTTTCTGCACTTCCTCAGTGGGAACCCTTCTGAATAGCTCTATCTTTAGGGACTCCAGCTTCCACTCCAACCTCCCTTCAGAGACCTCGTAGTCCAGTATTATCCTCACCACGTCTCCCTTCTCGACCTTGAGGTTCTCCACTAGGATGCTGTAAAGTAGCTTGTTAAGCTGCGCAACGCTGTAAGCTACATCACTACTCCTTATAGCTCCCTCCTTAATCATATCCCTAAGCTGTGCGTAGATAGTTCTCCTGATCTTATCGGCGAAGGCTCCAGCTATGACTAACCCTGAGCTCAGCCTAGGCATATCTAGGCACCTCAATAAAAATTTAAGTTAGGGAGCTATTAAGTACTTTTGAGAGAGATTGCTGAGGGATCTTGTGAAAGCCCTGCTGGGAAAGGAGGTTGCGGAAGTACTATGGAGAAGGGTTGAGATCATCGGTGACATAGCCATACTTAGAAAGCCCGTTGGAGTAGACTTGGACTTAGAGGTATTTAGGTTAATAGGTGCTGAGCTGATTAAGAGGTACCCAAACATAAGGTCTGTGTGGCTAGCTGTAACTCCAGTAAGGGGTTCTCATAGGACTAGGGAGTACGTACACCTAGCTGGGGAGAAAAGAACTATAACCCTGTATAAAGAGCACGGCTGCGTCTTTAAAGTGGACATAGCTAAGGTATACGTATCGCCAACTCTAAATTACGAGCACATAAGGATAGCTAAGAGTATAAGGGATGGTGAGGAAGTACTCAACATGTTTGCTGGAGCAGGTCTTTTCTCTATAATAATAGCTAAGCACTCCAGACCTCGGCTCGTCGTCTCTGTAGACATAAACCCACACGCCTACGAGCTCATGGTTGAGAACGTAAGGCTAAACAGGGTTGAGGGAGTAGTTATCCCGGTTCTAGGCGATGCCAAGGATGTGGCTAGGGAGCATCCAGGAAGGTTCGATAGGGTACTAATGCCTCTCCCAGAGCTAGCCTACGAATACTTCGAGTACGCTGTTTACGCATTAAAAAGCCCTGGATTAATCCACGTATACGACTTCATAACCGCTGAGAAAAAAGAGGAGGCCCTAAAGGAGGCTCGGAGTAAGTACCTTAGGAGGTGCAACCAGCTCGGAGTTACCGCTTCAGTAAAGCTTTCGAGAATTGTTAGGTCTGTTGGCCCCCGCTACTACCAGGTCGTCCTCGATCTCTACGTCGAGAAGTTCTCTCAGACCTCCTCCTAGCTTCCGCTTCTGCTTCGCTCACAACCGGGATCACGCGTACACTTAAACCCATAAGCTTGTTGGTTACTTCATCTAGGAACCTTATGTAAGAGCCCCTCTGACCCATTAGAGGTCCCAGATTCTCCCTCTCCACTCTTATAGCTAGGTAAGAGCCCATTAAGTCGACCTTAACCCTCTTCCATATCCACGATACCGGGTGGATAGCTCTGATGTAGTTCGTTAGATCCAGATCTAGCTCTAAACCCCTCACCCTCCCGCCGAGCTCCTTCTCTATAGCCTCTACTCTCTCACCACCTTTACCAACAAGCCTACCTAGGTGGCCGGCCTTTACTACAACTAGGTACTTAGGTACGTGCTCTGCGGATATCCCGTACCTCTTAGCTATTTCCTCTACATCAAGTACCGTGATTACATCGGCATCCGGAGAGTGCATCTTAATGGTCTGGTAGGCCTTACTCTCTGAGTCAGTGAGTTTTCTAACCCTTAGTATGTACTCTAGGAGGAACCTTATACCAGTCTTAGCTCCTGCTCTAACTACATCCTCTATACCTAGGTCTACAACTACAGCATTAGCTTCGCTGAGGAGGATCTCCCTCAGAGTTGTTACGTGGTCCTGCTGTACTCCTCTAAGAGTTTGAAATATGGGGTCCGCAGCTATTACTAGCCTGCTCCTGCTACCCAGCCTAACTATTACCTCAAGGAGGGTTTCAAGCTTAACGTGCTGAGCGTCGTCTACGAATATCAGGGTATCATCGAAGGTCCTTCCCTTTAGGTAGTGACCATCAGCGAGTAGTAGTTTCTCTGAAGACATCAGTTCGTTCACCTTCTGGAAATCCATGAAGGAGCCTATGACGTCGATTATGTACTCCCGTACGAGCCTCAAGTACTCCTCCCCGGCTTTAGCTAGAGTAAGCTCCTCACCGGTAACAACGTCTATTACCGGCTTTATCACTAGGAACCTCTTGAACTTACCACTGGTTACAGAGTCTATACCGTACGCTAGTGAGAAGAGGGACTTTCCGCTTCCAGTAGGTCCGAAGATCCCGACTATGGAGTAGGCTTCATTTCTAAGAGACTCTACTAGGCGTTTCTGACCCCCGCTCTGCGGTACTATGCTATCTAGTACCCCCATCCCTGATACCTAAACCAACTGAGTCTCTAAACCTTAAAAGCTTCCTACACTGAGTAACTAGGTCCATCTGATGGAAGCGAAAGAAAATATCCTCTGGAGAGCTCTACTCGGGCTTTCACTTGGGTATAGTGGATAGAAGGCTGTGGGGTGAGCGTAAGCAGCTGATGTTTAGGAGGATGCTGGAGGATGTTGAGGTGGGGTACCTCGATCCAGATATCTACGACCTCCTTCTACTGCTCTTTAACAGGCAGGAATCGTTTCCCGTAAGCTCGTGTAGCGGGAGGATAACCTTAGTTGATGCTCCTATGCCCTGGCATAGGAAGAGGTCGACAGTAGTTTTCAAAAAGCACGCGACTGTAAAGGAGCTGGAGATAGAGCCCTTAGTGAGGCAACCCCCAGTAAGCAGGCTATGGCTAGTAGTAACAGGTCCGATACTCCACGTATCTGCACTAACCCTACGTGAAGCCTCTACACTACTTAAAGTGGCTAGAAGGGCCGGTATGAAGCACAGCGGGATACTCTCTATAACTAGACGTGGTATATACCTAGAGCTAAAGACTGGTGTAAGGCTTACAATAATGCTAAGAAGCGGGAGCTACGTATGTGAGCACCTAGCGGAGGTAGTTAAGGTAGCTAATGAAGCTCTAGCGGAAGGTAAGAGCAGGCTGAGAAGACTCTACGAAGAGCTTTTAAAGGCTTCTACGTAGGTTAGCGCTTAACCTTAAGGCCCCTTAGGAAAGAGAAGACCACGAGGAGTTTCTTAGTACAGGAACAGTCGTACCAGTTCTACATAGAAGCTGTTAAAACTAGTAGTTCTTACTCTAAAGTCCAAGGCTGTCTCGCCACGATTCCCGCTGTTAGTGCTCTCCCCTTACTTGAACAACTGAGACTCATCGTGGGCAGGCTATCGCTTTCGTACCCCGTAGTGCTTTGGAGAGCTTGACACCTGCTTCTCGCGGTGTTCACAGTACTAAACTATACTACATCCCAAAGCGTGGCCCCTGGACTTAGAATGCTCCTTATTATGACAGCCCTCCCCGAGGGTAGCTGTGATCGTCTGCTGAAGTTCCTGAGGCTATACCGTGATGGAGTCCAGCTAGTCGTGAAGGGCAAGCCCCTACGAACTTAGTGGTTCTACAGTTTACCGCTGCTTCCTTAGAGGGGTTCTGCTAATCCACCCGCACGCAGAGCACTTCTTAACAACGATTACGTGGGTCCTAGTACTCCTTACCCTCACTGAGGCAGTCACTCCCGGTATAAGTGGTATGTGACACCTCTTACATACCCATCTCCTGTAGTATACCGGTTTTCTTAGTCTGTACTTCTGTAGAAGTCGTATACCGAGCTCAACGTACTTCCTAGCTCGATCTGGATGCCCCTCCTTAACTTCCTTAGTGGCTAGCCTGTAGAGTATCGCACACCTTTCTAGAGCTATATCCTTCGCTATATCCTTCTTACGGTCTTCACGTACCAAAGACCTCCTCTTCGTCAAACCCCTCCCACTACCTAGAGGTTTAAGGTCCCACAGCTAATAAGTCCCGCCTCTCCTCTAGAGCTGGCTTCGGTTAGGGAGAGGCTTAGGCGGTTCTTATTAATCCCACAGACCATATAACTATGGCCGGGGTGGCCGAGCGGTCTAAGGCGGTGGGCTCGAGTTCTAGCAATACGTGAGACCCACTGGGGTCCGTCCCCCACGCGGGTTCGAATCCCGCCCCCGGCGCCTAAGATTTAGACGATGCGTACTTCGCCAGGTACATTCAGCGATCAAACTCCATTACGCTACGACTACAAGGTTAAGCTCTAATTATAACTTACGATTATAACCCCACTATAGTAGTATGAGATGGGATCTCAGGTGCAGACTAAGGATGCACTAAGGCTAGCGGCCTCAGTTGCTGTGCTGATAGTCCTAACAGCTTCTATGTGGAACTGGTACGACGTGTCAATATTCGAAAACTGGGTCAGGGCGTACAAGGAGGTCGGGCTCTATAGGATATACGAAGTCTCCCTAATACTAGGTAATACGAGCTACAGAGTGGTTTACCCTCCAATACCACCTATAGTCTACATAGTAACGCACGTGCTAGCTGAAGCGGTGGTTTCCGGAATTAACTTTGTTGTAAGTACCGCACCTGAGGTAGGGCGCGCTCTACTGGCTGTAGCGGACCACCTAGTTAGGGTAGTCCTTAAACTCCCCCTACTGGTCTTCACGTTAGCCCTAGGAGTAGTTCTATGGAGGAGATTCGGTTCAGAGGCTATTTACTGGATGCTGATAGGGATACCTACGCTAGTTACCCTAGCTAACTACCAGTTCGACCCGCTAGTAGCCTTCTTCCTCTATGCAGCGGTAGTGTTTATAGATAGCCCTAGGTGGGGTCTCTATGTAAGTGCTTTAGCAGCATCTCTAGCTATACTCACAAAACCCCTAGTAGCTCTACCCCTCCTCCCGCTATTACTCCACATCTACAGAAGGTACGGCCTAAGGGGGGTTGCTAAGTACGTAGCTGTATCTCTCTCAATAGGTGTAGCTGTAGTTATGCTGTTCCTCATCCCGAACCCCAACGCCTTCATAAGCAACGTACTACTATTCCACAGTAGTAGACCTCCCCAGTACGTATCTCTCTGGAATCTACCTGTCCTACTCTCAGGGAGAAGTAGTCAGGTGGTAAGCATAGTCAACACTATCTGGCTTCCAGTTATGCTCGCAGCAGTCTTAGCTTCACTAGTTATACCGGTGAAGGCTAGGTACCTCCAGGTGGGCTCCCTGGAAGATTCTATAAGGCTAACCCTACTAATACTTGTGGTGGTCCTAGTCCTCAATAAGGTAGTTAACCCGAATTACCTGCTGTGGGCGTACCCCCTAGCTGTTCACATAGCACTTAGCAAGAAGAACTCCTCTAGGAAGACCCTTATTACCTACAACCTAGGAGCCGCACTAGCGACCCTCTGGGGAGGGCTCTACATGCTAATACCAGCGCTAGTGAACGACGTAGTGGTGATAGAGGAAACCGGAGAGCTTCTACCGGCTAGACACATACTCTATAAGTCCCTCGACACCCCCCTCAATGAAACCCTTCAAGGACTTATAGAGCTTGGAGAGAAATACTACAGGTACGCAAAGAGCTTAGAGACGTACACTAACCTAATAGGTGCAGCTCTCATACTGTTCTACACCATAGTGATGCTAAAGTTCGCCGCCGACGTGCTTAAGAAAGGCAAATCTCTTACCTAACCCTATCCAACGCTGAGCTCCTGGTCCTTCCTAGCGATAACGTAAGCTGAGGCTAGGGATAGGACTACTGAAGGTATGGCTGCTATCCGGATAGGCTCGGTTTCGTATGGTCCGGTAGCACTATAGCTAAAGGAGTACGTCATTGGAATCTTCTCTACCCTGTAAGCCCTAACGACCACTACTTGGGTTACGATACTTCCCTCACCACGTACTAGGACCCCTGCGTCGTCGTACATAGCCTTAGCGTATACAGCTACAGGCACCGCTTCCTCGATTTCTAGGTAACCAGCTAGCGCTATCCTTAAGGTAACGACACCCCCTAGAGGGTTTTGAGAAGTATCAATGACTCTCCCGGAGTAGCTTCGGTTCACTAGGAAGCCTATCTTCGAGAGCCTAGTTAGGACTATATTTACGTTAGTATACTGAGACTCGCTTAGGTCGTACGAACCGTTGGCTAGGACCTTCAGCAGTACAATATCGCTAACGCCGTTAACCCTTAGATAGCCCTGGTATATCCCTATGGTGTGTTCTCCGAGGTTGCTAGCGTAGTAACCTAGGGTTACAGCTGTGAATACTATTAGAACTACCAGCACCGCTTTAATGAAGGTCCCTAAACCCTCACCGTGAACTTTAAACACTATGTACCTGAAGAACCCCAGGAAGCTCCTAGCGAACTTTAGTTCGCGTACCCTGCTTAACCCTAAGGCCCAAGCTAAGGTAACTCCAGCTATAAACCCGCCAGCGTGTGCAAAGAAAGCTATACCCCCTATCCTCACGTACCCGTATACTATTTGAGTAACAAACCAGAAGGCTAGATAGGCGGAGGCCCTTAGAGTAAAGCACGCTGGGAAGAAGAATATAGGGAAGCACGCGATTAGTGAGGTACCGGGGAAGAACATCATGTACGCTCCGAGAACTCCGCTGATGGCGCCAGACGCCCCGACAGCCGGGATGGCTATGGATTCCAGACCTACTACTGGGGTAGATGCGGTATGGAAGAGCGTTGCCCCGACACCTGATAGGAGGTAGAGAGCTAGGAAGCGCGCTGAGCCTAGTAGGCCCTCAACTCCACGACCGAAGACGTAGAGGAAGTACATGTTGAACATTATGTGGAAGAGGTCTGCGTGTATGAACATGGAGGTGAATACCCTAGCTAAGCCCTCAGGTGAGAGGAGGAGAGCCGGTATGAAGCCGTACCTATATACGTATCTAGTGGCAGTACCTAGTAAAGAGTTCTCAAATGAGGTGAGGAGATAGATAGCTACGTTAGCTAGCACTATGCTAAAGGTAGCTATAGGGAACCTCCGGGCTTCAGCACCTCCAAAGACATACCCCATTTAAGCACCACAGGTAAGGTGCGCCAGCGTTATATTAATACCTGTAGAAGTGACCTGCTAAGAGCGTATACCGAGGGTTAAAAGTGCTCTCAACTTCCTCACTTGGGGAGGGATCTGTGGTTGAGGTGGTAGTACTACTAAAGGATGTTTGGAAGACCTACGCTACCTCAGAGGGAGTACTACCGGTGCTAAGGGGAGTTAACATGATGGCCTACCGCGGAGAGCTCGTAGGGATCCACGGTCCAAGTGGATCTGGCAAGACTACGCTACTTAGAGTGATAGCAGGGCTTGAAAGACCTGATAGAGGGGAGGTCATAGTCGATGGATATAACCTAAACATGCTGGACGACTACGGCTTAGCTATGTATAGGAACACCGTCTGCAGCTACATACCGCAGGACTTCGCCGTAATAGACTCCCTAACAGTTTTCGAGAACGTTGAGATACCTCTAATACTAGCCGGTGTAAGCTCTGAGACTAGGGTTAAGAAGGTGCTGGAGGTACTGGAGTACGTAGGGCTTAAGGGTAAAGCCGGGCAGAAAGTCGCTAGGCTCTCCGGAGGGGAGAGGCAGAGAGTAGCTATAGCAAGAGCTCTCGTTACAACACCATCAGTCCTCCTAGCCGATGAACCTACAGCCAACCTAGACTGGTCGAACGCTATTAAGGTAGCAGAGCTCTTCTTAAGCATAAGGAAGGACTTCCGTACAACAGTGATCATAGTGACCCACGATGCAAGGCTCCTAGAGTACGTCGATAGGTCTATGAACCTCTTCGAAGGAACGTTAAAGGACATTAGCTCACCTAAGGTGGCATCAAGTCCGAGCAGGTAGTCCTCTTAAAATCGGTACCAGAGACCTTCTTGGACCTCAGTGCTTCACTGCCCTATCTAGGGAGAGGGCTACCTCACTTAAACGATCTCTTGGTTGATACGTAATCGGTATGCATTTATTAAACTGCTCTTAAGCTTAGCAGGGGCGTACATGGCTAGAAGGCTTGTTGTAGTAGATGCAAATAGATGCGTTGGCTGCCAGCTATGTGTCTACGCCTGCACTAATAGGTTCGGCTATGCAGGCTTAAGTAGGTCAGCTATATTTGTTAGGTCAGCCGGCGGTGTTGAGAGGGGCTTTGTAGTTATTGTCTGCAGAGCTTGTAGGGACCCTCCCTGTGCTAGGTCGTGCCCTGTTGGAGCCTTAGCACTTAGAAGTGGAGGTGGTGTCATTCTTAACCCAAATAAGTGCATAGGCTGCGGAAACTGCGTTGAAGCTTGCGATATCGGTGCAGTTATGTGGGACCCTGAGTTCGAGAAGCCTACGATATGTACTCACTGCGGTTACTGCGTGAGTTTCTGTCCACATGGGGTTATAGCTCTAGAGGAGGTGGTGTAGGTGATTAACTGGATTAAAACTCTCTCTAAGGTTCTGTACATAGACCTAACGCGAAAAATCTTCTGGATTGAGGATAGGTCGGACCTCTTCGAAAAGTGGTTGGGAGGTATAGGTGTTGCTACGCAGCTGTACAAGGAGGAGGTACCTAAGGGAGCAGATCCCCTAGGACCAGAGAACGCGGCTATATTCGCGGTAGGCCCTCTAACTGGGATCTTCCCGATGGCTTCAAAGGTTATAGCTGTATTTAAATCACCTCTCAACGGGTATATAGCCGAGTCCCACGCGGGAGGTAGAGCTGCTACAGCTATTAGATTCGCTGGCTACGGAGCAATAGTTATTAAGGGTGTCAGCGATAGACCTATATACCTGGTAGTTAATGGAGAGAAGGTTAGGTTTAGGGATGCCGGAGCTCTTTGGGGTATGAGAAGCTCGGAGACCGTTGGAAAAGTTCTCAGAGAGGCCCTTCCCGGAGCTGGCTATAGAACTATCATGAGGATAGGTAGGGCTGGTGAGAGGTTAGTTAGGTACGCTAATGTTACTGTAGAGACGTATAGACACTTCGGTAGGATGGGGTTAGGAGCTGTCTTCGGCTCCAAGAAGCTTAAGGCCCTGGTGGTTATAGGTAGGAAGAGCTTTAAGCTACCTAATGTTGTGGCCTACAGGGAGGTTTACAAAGAGATATTCAACTCGTCAATAGGTCCGGCAACCAAGAAGTACCACGACCTAGGGACTGCTGCTAACGTCCTTCCCTTAGATAGACTTGGAGCTTTACCCACTAGGAACTTCTCCAGCGGTCGCTTTGAGGGCGCTAGGGAGATAAGCGGAGAGAAGCTCGCTGAGGAGAACTTAGCCAGGAGAGTCGCTTGCTCAGCTTGCCCGGTAGCTTGTATACACTTAGCAGCAATAAGGGAGGAGTATGAGGATGAGAAGTACTTCTACAAGACGGAGTTCGTACCTTACGACTACGAGCCTATCTACGCCTTAGGTAGTAACCTAGGTGTAAGCGATAGGTACGGTCTCCTAAAGCTAATAAAGGCTGTGGAGGACGAAGGTTTAGACGCGATATCTACGGGAGTAGTCTTAGCTTGGGCTACTGAGGCCCTAGAGAGGGGCATAATAAACATAAGTAAGACCATAGTACCTTTAAGGTGGGGAGACTGGAGGAACTACGTTAAAGCAGTATCGTACATAGTTCTACAGCCAAACGATTTTTACCAGACCTTAGCCCTAGGGGTGGAGGAAGCAGCTAAGAAGTTCGGAGGAGCCGAGTTCGCTCTAGCTTACAACCATGTAGAGCCGGCAGGCTACCATACAGGACCTCTTTACCATATCTCACTCGCTATAGGTCTACGTCACTCCCACCTAGATGCTGGATCATACTCGCTAGATCAACGCCTAATTGGTACTGGGGGTAACCTACCGGAACCTGAAGAGGCCGTGAGAATTATTCAAGAAGAGGAGATGTGGAGGCAGGTGCTAAACTCCCTAGTAATATGCCTCTTCGCTAGGGAAGTCTATGGAAAGGTAACTGTAGAGAAGGCCCTTAAATCCCTTGGTTACAGCTTGAACCAGGAAGACCTAGTTGAGCTAGGGAGAAGTATATACTTTGAGAAGCACTTAACAAAGCTGAACGAAGGTTTTAAGCTCGAGGAGATGGCGACGCCTAAGAGGTTCTTTGAAACGCCGACGCCTTTAGGTCAAATACCATCGGAGTATATGAGGAGAGCCCTAGCCTACTACTCTAAGACCTTATGGAACGCGAGGAAGGGGGAATGAGTAACTACAACTCTTCTTTCAAAGTCAGGAGTCTCGGCTTTACAGAACGCGCTTTAAACCCATGCTTACAGCTTAAGGTACCGCCTAGCGTGGATTTAAGTGGGTTAAGGGCTTCCCTGTCCTTATACCGACCCTATATTGAGTGCTATACTGCGTGAAGAGGGCTAGCTATGGGGTACTTCGAGCTGAGGGAGATGTCTTATATAGTAATTCGAATGCTCAGAGGTGTCTCTGCACACGTGCTTCTACCCCTAGTATCTATTCCGATATCACTTCTCTCGTTCGCGATTCGCTCTACAGCTGCTGCTGAGCTAGTGCCGTATCTTGCATCTCTAGCAGGACTAACCGTGATCGAGTACGGTAGGTACGCCTATGCACAGCTCTTTTACTCTATGCTCATAAGCGGCGCACTACCACATCACTTTAACGGTCTTAAGCTTCTAAGCTCTCTTATAGTATCCCTCGTAGTCTCCGCAGCTACGCTACCCTCTGGAAAGCTTCACATAGTACTACTCACCTTTCTTCTCTCACTAGCTCTTTCCGTAGGTCTACTTACATACTACATCAAAAAGACTAGGGAGAGCTGTAGAGTAGCTGTAGTTTAAAGAGGAGATCAGCCCTCATAAGGCTCCATAGCGGTTTGCGGTTACGTCCATTCTCGTAATCCCTCACAGCTTCTCAAGTCAGAATCCATTCGGAGGCGTTCGAGGACTCTGTATCCTAAGAACTTCGGAGCCCTTAAAGCATCACGAAGCTCCATCTTCTGCGGTCCTATAAACTCTCGTGGAACTCAGAACGTGAGCGGAAACTGTAACAGCTCTGACTATAAATTTAAACAGCATATACCTGTAACCATACAACTTTAACTTTTCTTTAGATCTAACTTTAACAGATGATCCGCTCGTGCGGACCCTATAAGTCCAGATGAGGGTTGGGGGCGTTGGACTTTAACCAGGACCTGCGCGTATAGGTGATGCTGCTGAACTTGTACCGAGTCTTAACCCGCTAACAGAATGGTGAGAGCCATCAACGGGCTGTTCTGTAGTTGATTGCTAGAGTTTAGGTCTATCGGCTCCGGTGTCTCGGTATCTTGGATCTACCTAGGCGATGGGGGCTTTGCCTCAAGCCTAGGTGGGAGCCCCGTGCTGTTGGGCTCTACAGCTACCCGCGACCCTACACCAATAGCCCGTGAGGTGCAAGCAAGGTGGAGGTCCCTAGATGCGGTGAGCAAACGTAATAGTAGAAGCGAGCACCTAGGACAAACGGACACTTTACCTCCACACCTAGCTATGCTGTACTAAGACCTAGGTACTTCTCGTAAACTCTGCTTGCGATTACTGCTGCTGCACGAACGTCTTCAGGTAGCTTAGAGAGGTCTGATGCGGGTAGTCTAACTTCCGCATCGCTTTTATTATTACTCCGTATCTCCTCCACTACGTAAGCCTTCGTAACTTCCCTACTCTCTAGGAGCTCCATTACCTCATCCGAGATGTACTTGGAAAACTCTATACCTATACCAAGGAGCAACACTCTGGGGCTAAGTGAAGCTATTTCCTCAATTACCTTACGTATATCGCTAACTCTATCCGCGTAGCCGTACTTGACAAGCCTTCCTCCAATGAGAACCGCGTACGTAGCTCTCTTACCTAGGTCCACCCCTAGCGACACAACCTTCAAGTCTCCAATAAGCTCCTTAAGGATCTTACCGAGGTTACTACCCCCGACCTGGATTAACCTACAACCAGGTAGCTGAACACTATTAGTAACCTTCTCAAGGTACTTCAACCCCTCGGCGTCCAGCAGTACTACCTCCCCCTCATGGCAGAGTTCCTCTAAGGACCTGGGAACTCTAAAAGGTATACCTAACTCCCTCAGAACGCTAATTATGCTTAGTGAGAGCCTGGGGTCAACCACGAATACCGAGACCCTAACTACCCTACCACCCCCTGAGAAGTGCTTTCAGAACCTAATAATAAGCTCGTACACCACTCTAACCTCCTTCAATACTAAAGGGTGAGGTCTTCTGTTACAAGCCTCTTCTTAAGTCTTTTAAAAGTGACCTTTAGGTCTTCGGGTATGACTTTAGTTCCAGTTATAACCGGCATGAAGTTCGTATCGCCAGACCACCTAGGTACTATGTGGATATGTAGGTGGGACTCTATACCTGCTCCTGCAACTCTACCTATATTTAGCCCTATGTTGTAGCCTTCCGGTTTGTACTCCTCGTCTATAGCTCTTATAACGGCTTTAACCAGCTTAAAAATGTCCACTACTTCGGGTTCTTCAAGTAATTCTAACCTAGCCATATGCCTTTTAGGTGCTACCATCACGTGTGCTGTATTGTATGGGAAGGCGTTTAGCATAGCTATGCTGTACTTGCTTCTAGCTATTACCAGGCCATCCTCATCTCTTTCGGAAGCTACTACGGTGCAGAAGATACAGCCTTGCCTACCCCTCCCGCTGGACCACTTCGAGATGTACTCCATCCTCCAAGGTGCCCATAGGATCCTCAATTACGCCACCAGTTAGTGCTCGTAAGACCGTATTAAAATCTCCACGAGGCTGATGTACTAGCTGTCCATTTAGCCTGCCGTAGGAGTGGTCTCGGTGGGAGCTGTTGATGAGGTTTCATTTGTAGGGGGTACTAGTGTGGTCTCCGGAGGCACGGTCTCGGTGGGGGTTAGGGTAGAGGGGATTTGCGGTGTTGCTGTACTCTCACTAGGCTGTACAGCTATCTTATTACCGTAGAACCCTAGAGCTACTGATGCAGCTATTAAGGCTAATACTATGTAAATACCGGGGAACTTCCTCCTCTTAGCTTTAACCACCTAGGCTCACCATAGAAGTAGCTAGACCGGTTCTTTAAAGCACTGCGAATTTACGTTAGCTAAGTGGGAGTTCTACCTAGCTTCAGCCTTCACTGAGGGAGTTCGGAAAGCCGGCTCCGAGCCTCCCTACAGGCTTGGGCTAAGCAGAGAGCTAGCCTCCTTCTAAACGAGTTCTCCACAGCTTCGGTAAGTTCGAGAGCCTCCCAGAGATTTCTCCCAACACCAACTACCCCGTGGTTCTTTAGTACCACGGCCCTGCACCCCCTCGCTACAGCTGCTCTAACCGCCTCGGCGAGCTCCCTAGAGCCGGGGGATACTTCACTAACGTAGCACGGAGTCGCGCTGTACACCTTGAGCTCCAAGTCTATGTAGGGCTCGACCACGCCTGCTAGCACAGGTGCTACTGTACCGTGGACGTGCACCACTGCGCTACAATCACTACACACCCTGTAGATCTCTAAGTGCATAGCTACCTCCGACGAGGGTCTGGGCCCCCTGACAACCTCCCCGCTTAACTTGACGATTGAGATGTCGTCTGGTCTTAGCAGGAACTTGGGCTTGCCGGTGGGAGTTATTGCGATTAGGTCTGGGCCTAAGCGTACGCTGGCGTTACCGGTTAAGGTCGATATAAGGCCCCTGATGTAAGCGTACCTCATAGCCTCACACACCTCTACCAGCAACTCCTCCACAGCTGCAACCCAAAGCATCTTCTGAAGCTAGACCTAAATACTACCTGAGCTATAGTAAAGCTTTAGAGGGTCCTTGAAGCCCTACAGACAATATATGCCAGCTCTACGCGTTATTGTAGTCTCGTCTATACTACTCTTAGGGTTCTTGGGTAACAGATTTGGGAGGGTCTTTAGTTTACTCTAGGTATTAGCTTCATTGCTATCGCGTTTCTTCAGGGTATCGCTATAACGGAGAGTTACGGCTTCTTGCTTTGCGGCTATTAAGGCTCTCTGATATAGGCCTCCTCATCGTTGAATATGCAAATTATATCTCCTAACTCCTTTATGATCTCATCTAGATTTCTGCGGCTTTCTATGGGGCGATAGGGGAAATCTCCCGGAGCACCTACCATGGGGTCTAGAACTAGAATACCATCGTCTTTCCTTATTACTACGACGCTGTGTAGGTACAAGCCCCTTACGTGACGAGGCTTAAACAATACCACGTAGCATGAACTGCAGCCCAGTCTTCTTTTTAAGAGAATATAGAGAACTATAGCTTTTACTAAGCACTCCCCTTTAACGTTATCCCTAACGAACTTTAAGCAATCACTAATACTGTTGCATCTGATATCATTGTCCCTGATCCTCTCCTCTATCTCTCTGACCCTATCCTGAACCCTTAGGTAAGCTCTTCGAAACTTCACGTACCATCACCGAGCGCTTTAGAAGTACCGAGACCGCAAGCGAGAGAGCGAGGAGACCCCCCGTTAACGCCGGGATGAGCCTCCTACTCAGCGAGAGTACCGCAACGCCTAGGGGTGGTGCGGCTATAGATGCTATTAGCGATACGAGTGCTAGCGAGCCGAAGACTGTGCCACGAATGCTTTGGGAGGTTAGGTCGGATACGAGGGTGCTCCCCGAGACCTGGCTTAGGGCGGACGCGAGGGTCGACACCGATACGAGTGCTAAGACTGCTACTAGCGACCCCCTTGGGAGGAGGGATAGGGATACCGTTGGGAGGGCCATGAACAGCAGCGCCACCTGCAGGCTCCTAAGGGCCCCGAGAGCGCTAACCAGAGACCCTACGAGGAGGACCGCTAGCGAGGCGAGGCTCGCGATCGTGTAGACGAGCCCCACATCGCCCTCGGGTAACCCGAGCTCAAGGTTGAAGTACACGGGCATGTAGACCGAGTAGAGGGTAGAGGAGGCGGCACCCAGCACCGCCATCACGCTTAGGTAGACGTACGGCAGGCCTAGGCTCCACAGCTCAGCGATTTTGCCGAAGCTCTTGAAGAAGCTCCTAACACCCGAGGCTACGTGGACCCCCGCCCCCCTATGCTCAGTTGCGAGGGTCTCCCGGAGGAGGAGCCTCAGCGATAGTGAGAGGGAGCTTAGGGTGAGAGTTATTAGAGCGACCTCCCGGAGCCCCCTCCCCGCTAGCACCCTCAGGGTGAAGGATCCTACGGCTAGCGATACCGACGAGACGAAGTTCGTCAGCGTGAACGCGTAGCCCCTCAGCGGCGCCTCCACGGACTCGGCGACCAGGCTACTCGCCACCGGCGCGCTTAGAGCTGAGGAAACGGTGAGAGCTACTACAGCTACGGAGAGCGTGGTCGCGGACGTGTGTAGGAGGACCAGCCCGTAGGTAGCTGCGACGATGGAGGCGCTCAGCACCATCAGGGGCTTCCTACCGTAGCTATCGGCCAGCACCCCGCTAACCAGGCTCAGGGGGGCGGAGACCGCGTAGGCGGCGGTATAGGCTACCCCGAGGTAGATAGCCGAACCTAGTTTAGCTACGGCTATCGGGAGCATCCACGTAAAGAAGGCCCCGGAGACTGATAGGAGCATCGAGGAGAGGGCTAGTAGCGCTATGTTCCTATTGGTGAGGGCGGAGAGGTACCCCCTAAGCAAGGCGGACCTCCTCCAAGCTTAAGAACTCCTTAAGAAGGAGGTAGGGAATAGGTTGTTCTCATAAAGCGCCTGACATATCGGGAACGACATGTCATACTTTCCGTAGTAGTCAAGCGCGTAGGCAGGACAGGTGTTCGCACAGTACGGGGCTAAGACGCATTTACTGCACACGCCAATGAAATCCTTAGGTTGCAGCCCTCTGATCTTTACGAAAATATCTCCGTCAACGAAAAGATCTCTAAATGGAGCTCTCCTTAACCTACGGCTAGACCCAGTTCTGGGCTCCATCGTCAGCTGATATGAATTCAGAGCTTATAAACAGGTATGAAAGCCGATATGAAACCCAGGGGCTCCGCAGAAGGTGTTGAATGGTGGACCGGCCGGGACTTGAACCCGGGACCTCCGCCGTGCGAGGGCGGCGCTCTTCCAGGCTGAGCTACCGGCCCACCGCTAGATTAGTCTACCTACCGGGATTTTAATTCTTAAGGGGGGTTTCGCTAGCTTATAAGCCTTGGGTGCGTAGGTGTTTGGGGGTCTACTATTGATTTACCTCCGCTGGAGCTGAAGAGAGTAGAGGAGGAGGTTCGGAGGTACTGGAAGGAGAGGGGTATAGACGTTAAGTGGCGCACCTTCTCCGGAGGTCCTCTGTTCTCGTTCCTTGAGGGGCCCCCGACGGCTAACGGGTACCCGCATGTCGGCCACCTAAGGGGGAGGGTGTACAAGGACTTCGTACTGCGCTACTATAGAATGCGGGGCTACGATGTATGGGCCCAGGGGGGTTGGGACGAGCAGGGGCTCCCCGTCGAGGTCGAGGTCGAGAAGAGGCTCGGGATCAGGAGTAAGAAGGAGATATACGAGAGGGTAGGGCTGGAGAGGTTCGTTGAGGAGTGCAATAAGCTGGTGGACTACTACCTGCGGTACTGGAAGACCTACGCTACCGAGTTAATAGGACTCTGGCTAGACCTCGAGAACGCCTACGAGACTAGGAGGAGTAGGTACCTGGAGTACGTGTGGTACGTGATAAAGAGAGCGTGGGAGAGGGGGCTCCTATACGAGGGCTACAGGGTCCTACCGTTCTGCCCTAGGTGTGAAACAGCTTTAAGCGATGCCGAGGTCGACATGGGCTACGAGGAGAGGGAGTCTCCCTCGATCTACGTAAAGCTTGAGGTAGCCGGGAGGCCGGGTGAGTACCTACTGATATGGACTACCACCCCGTGGACTCTAATAGATAACGAGGCCGTCGCGGTACACCCGAATGCGGAGTACTGCGCCCTGGAGGTAGGTGGGGAGCGCTGGTACGTAGCGGAGTTCCTGGTGGAGAGAGTCGCTGAGGAGCTAGAGCTTAGGTCCTGGAGGTGTGCTAAGACCCTACCTGGAGCCTCCTTAGAGGGTATTAGGTACGTACACCCCCTACTCGAGGAGGTACCCATCCACAAGGATCACCAAGATGCCCACTACGTAGTTACTGCGGAGTTCGTAAGCCTGGAGGAGGGTACGGGGTTGGTCCACATAGCCCCCGGCCACGGACCAGAGGACTTCGAGGTAGGGACCAGGTACGGGCTACCGATAACGAGTACCGTGGAGGTTGACGGGGTCTTCAACGAGTCTTCTGGAGTCTTCGCCGGCCTCTACGTCGAGGATGCCTCGAGGGCTGTTATAGAGGTACTGAAGAGTAAGGGCCTGCTAGTTAGGTCCGGAACTGTAGTCCACAGGTACCCGCACTGCTGGAGGTGCGGTACACCGCTAATCTACAGAGCTGATAGGCAGTGGTTCATAGCTATGAGTAGGCTGAGGGAGGACCTACTCAGGGCTTTAGAGTCCGTTGAGGTTTACCCGGAGGAGCATAAGAACAGGTTTAGGTCCTGGCTAGCTAACGTTAAGGACTGGACCATATCGAGGTCTAGGGTATGGGGTACCCCCCTACCGGTATGGAGATGCGTCGACGACCCCCAGAAGATCCTGGTCGTAGGTAGCTTGGAGGAGCTGAGGAAGTACGCGGTTAAGCTACCCGACGTAGACGATGATAAGCTAGTTCACAGACCCTGGATAGACTCCGTAGAGCTTAGAACGGAGGACTGCAGTAGGTGGGTAAGAGAGCCTTTCGTAGTTGATGTGTGGATCGATAGCGGGGTTGCTTGGATAGCTTCGATAGACGGTCTTAGGAACGTTAAGCTCTTTGAAGTCCTCTACCCCTACACCTTCATAACGGAGGCTGTTGACCAGACCAGGGGTTGGTTCTACTCCCTACTAGCTACGTCAGTAATAGATAGGGGTACCGCCCCCTACAGGCAGATAATGGTCCAAGGACACGTACTCGATAAGTTCGGTAGGAAGATGTCTAAGCATCTAGGTAACGTAGTCTACGCTGAGGAGGCGATAAAGAGGTTCGGAGTAGACCCGCTGAGGCTGTACCTACTGTCCCGGTACCCACCCGGAGAGTCCTTCATGTTCGACCCGGAGGAGATTAGGAAGACGACCATGGGGGTTCTAAACATACTGTGGAATGTCTTCAGGTTTGCCTACATGTATATGAGCTTAGACGGCTTCTCACCTAAGGTCCACAGGTTAGAGAAGTACTTGAGCCGGCTCTTACCTGAGGATAGGTGGGTGCTCTCAAGGGTGAACAGCGTTAGTGAGGAGTTCGAGAACTTCATGTCTAGGTACGAGATACACAAAGCCCTTCAGAGAGCTATTGAGTTCACTGTGGAGGAGCTGAGTAGGACTTACTTAAAGCTCGTTAGACCTAGGGTCTGGAGCGAGGAGGGCGACGATAGGTTCGTAGTCTACTCAGTACTCTACTACGTCCTTAAGAGGCTGCTCAAGATGCTAGCGCCTGCAATACCCTACGTATCTGAAGCCCTATGGCTTAGGTTCTTCAAGGTCTTCGAGCCGGAGGAGCTTGAGAGCGTACACCTAGCTAGGCTAGACCCCGTGGATAGGGTCTTAATAGACCGCGAACTTGAGGAGAGATTCAGCCTAGCGCTAAGCTCGGTTGAAGCCCTAGCCTCGCTTAGGAATAGGCTAGGTATTAAGATAAGGTGGCCCCTAGCTGAAGCTGTAGTAACATCTGCTCAAGTTACCGATAAGCTAGGACCTTTAGTATCTGTAATAGCTAGGCTAGCTAACGTTAAGACTGTAACCCTCTCTACAGACTTAGGCGTATGCTCCGAGAAGGGTTACGAGGTACAGGAAGGGAGGGGGGTGGTGGTATGCTTACCTAAGTCAATAAATAGAGAACTCTTTAGGGAGGCTATAGCTAGGGAGGTGATACGTAGGGTTCAGGTCATGAGGAAGGAGGCAGGGTTAAGTATATCTGACTACATAGAGGTAGCTGTAGAATCTGATAGCGATGAGGTACTGGATAGCATTAGAGCTCTCGAAAACTACATAGTGAGCGAGGTAAGAGCCTCTAAGATGTTCCTCGGAGCTCCAAGTAGCGATATGTACGTTAAGACCTGGGATATAGAGGGACTCAGCGTTAGAATAGGGATACGGAGGTCGGTAAGCCCTTAGGTGATGCGCTTGAGCTCTCCACCAATCGGTAAGCACGTCTACGCGAACCTATACAACCTAGACCCAGGTGTACTAGCAGATGAGAGGAAGCTCGTTGAGCTAGTAGTAAGTGCGGCAAGGGAGGGGGGAGTAGAGGTGTTGGAGGTTAAGTCGTGGAGCTTTGGTGGTAAGAAGGGAGGGGTCTCTGTTATAGCTATTCTGCTAGGGGCCCACATAGTTATACATACGTGGTTAGAGTACAAGTACGCTACTCTGGATATCCTAGTAACCGGGGATGTAGATCCAACTAAGCTGTTTGAAAGGATAGTGTCGACACTTAAACCTAGGTCCTACAGGTTCGGGTTTACCTACAGAGGACTACAGAGCGATGAACTTCCCTCCGTATAGACGGGGTTTCCGTAGTGAGCTTAGTTGTCACTGAAGCTGTAAGTAGCGAGGAGCTAGGTACCATTAGGAGCATCGTTGAGTGCAGTATGGGGTCGTGGCAAGCGTACTACGCCACTACTTGCGTAGAGCAGGGCTACTGCCGCGCTATACTAGCCTTCGAGAACGGTGAGCCCGCTGGGGTAGCTCTCTTCTACAAGCTCGACCTACAGCCAAGGGCCTCGGTTGGGGTGATCTACTACGTAGTTGTTGAGGAGAGGTTTAGGCGTAGGGGCATTGGTAGGGTGCTGGTAGCATCTGTGGAGCACCTACTGGAAGAGGAGAGGGTTGACGCTATCATAGCTACTACTAGGTTCGATAACGCAGGGTCTAGGAAGCTCTTCGGGGACCTCGGGTACGTGGAGCTACCCTTAGAGGTAGTTGAGGATAGGTGCGGTGAGGTGATAACTAGGCTTACCTGTAGCTACGAGGACGACCTACTGCTATTTAAGGGATTAACTGTAGACCTCGAGGAGCTAGTAGAGATCCTAAGCATCCCCCAGAACTCTAGGCAGGTGGAGAGGTTGTGGTACAGCCTATGCTATAGGCCTTGGCTAAGGTTGAGGAGAGCTTCCGGAGGTCTTTAGGGACCTCGATAGTACGTAAAGAGCTACAGCTATAGCTACCTGAGGTGGGGTCTCAGGTGGTAGCTCAGGTATTGAAAGGACCTCGGACGGTACCTCAACCCTCCCGCCTTCCTCGGTGAAGATTAGAGCACAGCTACCTCTAAGCTGAACCTCCTCAACCCTCCTAGAGCTCTGGGCCCCTGGGACCACTGAGTAGATCTCCTCGAACTTCACGTACTCCAGTAGGTCCCTAGCGCTAGGTAGTACTATGAGGGGCTTCCCGTATTTAAGAGCAACCTTGTAGGCCTCCGGAACCCCCATCTGGGCGGCCATACCGGTAGCTCTCACTACTACGAAGGCATCTACCGGGACCCCCCTAAACCCGTAGGCTACCTTAACAGACTCAACGAGCTTATGAGGGGATGCTACCCCTACTAGGACTAGGGTAATCCCCACAGAGGTCCACCTATATGCTAGTCCTCCTATGTACTTCCGGCTCCTGCTTACCGGCACCCCTACTGCTTAGGTACCTCCTAGCAGCCTCTAGGAAGTCCTGCATCTCTACGACCTCAACACCGCGTCTTATCGCGTTGTAGCCGGCTTCGGTACATATAGACTTTATATCTGCTCCGCAGAGCCCCTCGGTAGCTCTAGCTAGCTTCCAGAGGTCCACATCTGCGGAGAGAGCCATGCGGGAGGTGTGTATCCTAAAGATCTCGTACCTACCCCTAAGGTCTGGTGGAGGTACGTGTATGAGCCTGTCGAACCTACCCGGCCTAAGTATAGCTGGGTCTAGTATGTCTACTCTATTCGTAGCAGCTATAACCTTAACCTTATCTAGGGGGTCGAAGCCGTCGAGCTCTACTAGTAGCTGTGAGAGGGTCCTGTGGATCTCCCTCTCACCTGAGGTTCCAACGTCCACCCTCTTAGCAGCTATAGCGTCTATCTCGTCTATGAAGATTATAGCTGGAGCCTTACGCCTAGCTAGCTTAAACACCTCTCTAACTACTCTAGCTCCCTCACCTACGAACTTCTGAGCTAGCTCCGAAGCGGCGAGCCTTATGAAGGTAGCGCTACTCTCGCTAGCTACGGCCTTAGCTAAGAGGGTCTTACCGCAGCCAGGTGGACCGTAGAGTAAGACTCCCTTAGGGGGCTCTATACCGAGCTTTGAGAAAAGGTCCGGCCTCTTGAGAGGTAATTCGACTACCTCCTTAAGCTCTCTTATCTGCTCGTGAAGGCCGCCAACGTCCTTGAAGGTGATCTGAGGTCTTTCCTGAACCTCCATAGCTCTAACGAAGACGTCCTCAACTATTGGGAGTACCTCGACTATTGTAGAGCCCCTCTGATTAAGAGCTACGTGTACCCCGGGCTTTAGCTTGGAGACGTCTAGGAAGTTACTAACGTTGACAACGAACACAGGTCCAGTACTACTCCTAACAACAGCCCTCCCATCCTCAAGGACTTCTAGAACTACAGCCTCGATTAGGGGTGTGGACATGAGCTTATCTATCTCGCTCCTATAGTAGTTAAGCTCCCTCCTTAGGAACTCTACCTCAGCTTCGAGCTGCCTAATCCTCTCCTCGAGGGATTTAATGTAGTCTATGTCGCTACTCCTCCTACTACTTATGAAGCTCAACCACAGCACCTTAGCGTTACTACCTACAGAGTTAATTTATAAACTCTGGAGCCAAGCACTAGCCAGCACCCTGCGGGTTATGGTACTTACGTAGGATTCTACCCTAAGTTTCTGTGAATACAGCTTCAGAGGTTAAGGTTAATACCTCACGCGCTCTAGCCTTCTGGGGTAGGTAGTGAGCTACGGCTACTGCGAGATGTGTGGTAGACCTACACCTAGGCGGGAGATGAAGGTGATCTTTGTCGAGAGCGTTAAGTTGTCCGTATGCCCATCGTGTTACAGTAGGGTAGTTCGGAGCGATGTAGCTAAGGAGATTAAGGAGGCGACGGCAGCTAAGAGGAGCCCGAAGTCTGCTAGAGCATCCTCGAAGCCGGAGCTTAGGAGTAGGGAGAGGGAGCTCTTCGAGGAGTACGAGGTGGTACCGGACTACGCTGAGAGGGTTAAGCAGGCTAGGGAAAGGCTAGGTCTGACCCAGAAGGCCCTAGCCGACCTAGTTAAGGAGAGTGAGAACACCATAAAGAGAATAGAGTCAGGTAGGCTCGTACCTACGATACCTCTAGCTAGGAAGCTTGAGGAGATTCTCTCGATAAAGCTACTAGAACCGATCGTGGATAGTCCAGCAGCAGCTTTACCTAGCCCAACAAAGATGAGGGAGCTCACTCTAGGTGATATAGTCTCCATTAGGAAGCGTGAGAAGTAGTTGAGTAAGGCCCTCCTAGTCGTTAGGAGAAGTGACCGGGCTGAGGCTGAGGAGCTAGCTAAAGTACTCTACAGAGAGCTTGAGGTAGTCGAGCTACCCGATAGCTACAGAGCTTCAGTAGCAACCTATCTAACCCCTAAGTGGGTTGATGTAGTAAGAAAAGCTCTAGATGGTAGTAGCTTCAGTAAGGTCTACGTGTACGACGTCCTTAGCCCTAGGCACGTAAGCTACCTCATGAAGGAGCTTAAGGTAAGCGTGGAGGATAGAGTTATGCTAATACTCGACGTCTTAGCAGAGCACGCGGGCTCTAAGGAAGCTAAGATACAGATAGAGATGGCTAAGCTAAGGCACCAGCTACCACTTATAAGGGACTGGGTTAGGAGGGTTAAGCTCGGGGAGCTCCCCGGTTTCCTAGGACCTGGTGGCTACGCTATAGATGCGTACTACACTCACGTGAGGCGTAGGATAGCTAAGCTGAAGAAGGAGCTGGAGAGGATAAGAAAGGTTAAGGATACTGAGAGGAGTAGGAGGGAGGAAAGGGGCTTTAAGCACGTAGCTATAGCAGGCTACACCAACGCCGGTAAGACGACACTCTTCAATAGGCTAACCGGTGAGAGGAGAGCTACGGGCCCGGAGCTCCTAACTACTACGTCAACTAAGGCTAAGATGGTCCCAATCGGTAACTCTAGGGCAGTCTTCATAGATACCGTAGGTTTTATAAGGGACATACCTCCGGAGATTGTTGAGGCGTTCTACGCTACGCTAAAGGAGATATCGACAGCCTCAGCTGTAATCCTAATGCTGGACTCCTACGACAACGAGGGGGCTTTCCTAATGAAGTTGAGGGAGTCTCTGAGGATACTGATTAGGATAGGCTACGTGGGGAAGCCCTTAATAGTAACTCTAAACAAGATTGACCTAGTGCAGGATGACTACGTTAAGAAGCTCGGGGAGCTGGTTGAGGGGGAACTAAAGGGAGGGCTTTGGAGCTATAGGGTAGTAGCTATCTCAGCTCTTAAGGGGGTGAACATAGACCTACTTAAAAAAGTCCTAGAGGAGGTACTTGAAGCACCTACGTACCTACACGGGACTTCTCTAGCTCCTCAATGAACTCAGCCATAAGCTGGACTCCAGCTCTGATAGCCTCCTCGGGCTGGGTAACGAAGGTGAACCTTATGTGCCCCCTCCCTCCAGACCCGAAGACCGACCCAGGTAGGACTACGACACCCCTAGCCTCAGCGAGCTGGTAGGTGAAGTCGAGGTCGCTCATACTGACCCTATCGAGGTAGGGCCTTAGATCCGGGAATAGGTACATGCTAGCTGGAGGCTTCCACACCCTTGCCTCCGGGAGGTACTTCTTAAAGGCTTCGTAAGCTTCATCCCTTCTAGACCTGTACACCGGTATAACCTTCCTAAGGTACCTCTCCTTAATATCCGATGAGAGGGCGTAGTACGCGAACCACTGAGCTGGTACTGGGGATACTATAGACAGGACCCCTTTAAGCTTAACGACCTCGTTTACCACCTCCTTAGGGGCGTATAAGTAGCCTAGCCTAAAGCCGGGGATCGCGATGTCCTTAGAGAAGGAGTTGATCCCTATTAACCTCTCCAGAGCTCCGGGATACCTATGTAGCCACAGGTGCTGGCCCTCGTAAACCACGTGCTTGTAAGCCTCATCGTAGAGTATCCAAGCACCGTACTCGGAGGCTAGGTCTACTATGAGCTTAGCTATATCCTCGCTTATTACTCGGCTTGTTGGGTTATCGGGGCTTACTAGGATAGCTACCTTCACATCCCTATCTATAGCCTTCTGAAGGCACTCCGAATCGGGCTGGAACCCCCTCTCTACGGTCTGCGGGCAGCTCCTTATCTTAAGCCCGAGGAACGTAGCTAGGTCCCAGTAGACGCTGTACGTTGGGTCTAGCAGCAGCACCGTATCCCCCGGGTCGGTAGTAGCTGCTAGAGCTAGGTGCATGGCCTCAACACCTCCGGACGTTATGACGATGCTCTCCGGGCTTACATCAAGGTTCCCGTACTTCCTGAGGTCCTCGGAGATAGCCTGCCTAAGCTCTGGGAGGCCCTTAGTCGGTATGTACTTAGACATCTCGAAGGGTCTTACCTTAAGGTCCGAGCAGAACTTCTCTATAAGCTCCTCAGCTGGGGGTAGTCCGGGCTGACCTGCTGTGAAGTTATACACCTTGCGGCCGGACCTAGCTAGTTCATCTGCCTTAGCTATCAGCTTCCTATGAGGAGAAGGCTTTATAGAACTAGATCTGGACGAGATCTTCATTTTCTCCCCCGAAGCCTATACGTACAGCGATTTAAGCTTTGGTTCGTGTACTGCTCCTACCTCTTAGATACACCATACAGCTTAGAGCACATGTCCTCACCAACTCTTCGGGTAGTAGGCCACCTAGGGTACAGCTGGTGCTCTACCCCAGCTACGTCGAGCACCTTACCAACTATGAAGTCAACTACGTCAGTTAAGGTCTTGGGTTTCGTGTAGAAGCCTACCGTAGCTGGGACAACGTAGACCCCAGCTCTAGCAGCTCTGTAGAGAACTCTAAGCTCTACCTCACCTAGGGGAGATTCTCGGGGTACTACGATAACCTTTTTACCAAGTCTCAGCGCGTTAAGGGCTACTCTAGTTACTAGGTTACCCGAGAAGCCGTAGGCTATGGATGCTATAGTCTTAATTGATGCAGGTACCACCGCTACCCAGTTAACAAGGGCTACGTAGCTAGAGCTAGATAGGGCGGAGTCAAGCTCGTCTTCTAGGTATACCGAGTCAGCACCAAGCTCCCTTAACTTAGAGAGGAGGAAATCTTCCGAAACACACTCGCTCTCAGCTACCTTCATAGCCGATCTCGATACAACCACATCAACTCTAGCTCGAAGGTTCTTTAACACCTCAATTAACCTTAGAGCTAGCACCAGCCCGCTAGCTCCGGTAACTGCTACAACTACGTACAGCCCAACTACCCTGCGGCGTAGATCCGCAGAGGATTTAAGCGAGTGCGGGCTCCCTGAAGTACTAAGCCACCAGGATGGACGCTACGGCAGCAACTACAGCACCTAGAACTAGGTAAGTATCAAGAGGACCTCTAAGCAGTGTAGGTCTAGGAGCCGGAGGGAGTCCGTGGAGGTAGAGAGCTTCAGCAACCTGCCTACTAGTTATTACAGCATCAACTACTAGGGGCTTTACTAAGGCTGAGACACGCCTACCACCTAACTTTAGCACAGCAGCTACCATAGCCTCTGAGAATGAGAGCAGGACTACCGGTAGCTGAGCTATAGCTACGGCGGCTACCTCAGATAGCCACCCCAGCCCTAGCCCCATCATTAAGTACCTAACTTCACCTACCGTTAAGACTTGGAAGAGCACTGAGAGAGCTAGCACTATAGACATAAGCCTCAGAGTCCACGAAATAGAGTAGAGAGGGTCCGGCGGACCTGTTCCTAGGACTAAGGAGAGCGCTGATAGAGCTAGGGCTACACCTAGGAAGAGCGTCACTAGCGAGAGCATCCTAAAGACCCTTCCAACCCCCGTTACATAGCCCAGTACTAGGAGCTCGTAAGCTATGAGTATTAGAGGTTGCATAGGCCTAGCCTCAGCTCCGGGGATTAGGTAGGGGACTACAGCTGGGACTAGGAGTATCAGTGGAACTACTATCTTAGATATTAGTCCCAGCCTCTCAGCTTTCTCCGAAGCTATGAAAAGGTAGGCTAGATCCCTAGTTCTCGACACCCAAACCCACCTCGATACCTAGAGCCTTACAGAGCTTGGCCGCCTCTAGAGCACCGCCATTCAGCGACCCCTCCAGCTTCTCTAGGGTACCCTCCACCAGCTTGAACACCCTCGCTGAGGGGGTGAGAGCTAGGGTTTCTACATTGCTAGTCGTGATTACATAGGTATTACCTAGCTTAGCTAGAGACTCAGCTACCTGCAGCCTCTCTAAGTACGTAAGTCCTGTAAACGGTTCATCGAGTAGTAGCACCACTGAGCTTTCCGAGGGTGCTGTAGCTACTGCAACAGCTAGCCTAACGGCCTGACCCCAGGATAGGTTAAACGGGCTCTCCTCTAGGTTTACAGCTACACCTAGAGCTTTTAAGTAGCCTACGCCGCGTTCAACGCACTGCCTACCTAACTTACGGGACCTACACGCAGCCTCGAACTCCTTCTCTATGGACTCCTCCGTAAAGAATAGGTAGATGTTCTGAGGTATGTATATAGCCCTAGAACCAAGCTCCAGCCTACCCCTACTGGGCTTAAGGTAGCCCGAAAGTATCTTGAGTAGGGTTGACTTACCGCTTCCGTTAGCTCCGTATATTACGGTAGTATCCCCCTCTCTAACCTCTAGGTTTAAGGACTTCAGGAGCCAGTCCTCCCGCTTATCGTACCTAAACCACAGGTCCTCAGCTAGGAGTAGAAGTCTCCCCGAAGGCTTAACTGCGGACCCTCCTTGAAGGGCTCTGCCTAGCTTAAGAAACCTCTGAAGCTTCTTCAGGTAGTCGTGCTCCACTTCATGTAGGACTCCCTTTCTAAGTATGTAAACGGAGTCCGCTAGGTGGAGTAGCCTTAGGAACCTGTGCTCAAAGATAAGTACAGCTTTCCCTAAGGACTTAGCTACGTATACAGCTTCAACGACGTCGGCTACCCCCTCGTCATCTAACCACATTAAAGGCTCGTCCAGTACTATCACCTTAGGGTCCCAGAGGAGGGCCTTTGCTACCGCAACCCTACGTAGCTGACCTCCGGAGAGCTCGAAGAACCTCCTACCCAGGAGCCCCTCCAGCTTAAGAGCTGTAGTAACCCTAGTGAAGACCCTGTACCCCAGCTCCTCGCCGTAGAGTTGCGTAGCTGCACTTAGTAGGTCGCGCCCTACTAGGTGCTCTATGAAGTGGGTGTAAGGGTTCTGGTTAACTACCTGAATCGACCTCCTAATACCATCTATGTCTAGGTCCTCTAGGGGGGTTCCCCCAAGTAGTACCGTACCCCGGATATCGCCACCGTAGATCCACCTACCAACACCTGTAATAGCTCTAAGAAGGGTTGTCTTACCGGAGCCGCTAGCTCCTAGAACTAGGGCTACCTCCCCAGGATATAGCCTGAGGCTTAGACCCCTTAAAACCCACTCGGAGCTCTTCGAGTACCTAAACCAGAGGTCCTTAACCTCTAGGGAAGGGGGCTTTGTAGAGGAAAGGGAGAATTTAGATGAGCTACCCACTACACCCCTACCTCCGGTCTACCTTGGGATAACCTTCCTCAGTACCTTAAATGCTGCGAGAGCTAGGGGGGCTACGTATAGGGCGACTATGGCGTTAAAGACGGCTATCCACGGTGAGTATGCTGAGGTCATAGCGTACGCCTCCTCGTAGGTCTTAGCCCACCCAGCCATAAGTATCCAGTGGGGGGCTATGAGATAGTTAGCTAGGGTCATAACGGCTACTCTACTAACCACTGCTGAACACGCTGAAGCTACGTAGCCGGTTAGACCCTCACCACCTAACCTCCTGTAGGCTAGTGCGAGCGGGATGAACGTCGAGAGCTCGGCTAAAACCTTCATACCAGCACCTACGATATCAGCACCTAGAGCCTGTACGGCTAGGAATAGTATCGGTGCTGTAGCTACCGATAGAGGTACTGAGTGGAGAGCTAGTACGGCTAGTGGTATGCCTACCCCATCGAACTTAAGGAAGGGAACTGGCGGGAACGGCATCCTAGGTATATGTAGAACTATAGCTAGTGAGACCAAAACCCCTGCTAGTGCTACTCTCGAGTAGAACTGTGCTACCCTAGCTACCTGCCCTATAGTACCGCCTCCAGCTGCGGATCCCCTACCGTAGCTCAAGCGCTATCACCGCGTAGTGTAGTCGGTACATCCTATAAGCCTAGGTACGTTAGACTCACGCGACTTTCGGGGAGCTTATAAACATCTCTACTACGGAACTACCGCACCCCGGGGGCTATGCTATTTTTGCTCGCTCTACGTTAACACAATGCGGGGTACGAGGTGAGGGTAGTAGCTTCAGCTCCCGGTAAGGTCACTTTATTCGGAGAACACGCGGTCGTCTACGGTCAGCCAGCTATAGTTACCTCCATAAGTAGGAGGGTCTACGTATACGCTGAGGCTAGGTCTGATGGAGTAATAAAGATCGAGGCTAAGGACCTAAGGGTCCCCGGGGTTATAGTTACCTACAAGGAGGGTGAGGTCACCGTTGAAACGGAGTACGGACTTGTACTACCAGCTATCTCGTACCTCAATAAGGCTATTGAAATAACCTCCTCATACCTCGGTAGTAGGCACGGTGTTAACCTGGTCGTCCGGTCTGAGATGCCTGTTGGCGCTGGCCTAGGTACCTCAGCAGCTGTAGCTGTAGCTACGGTAGCTGCGTACGCGTACAGCGGGGGTTACGAGCTCTCTAGGGAGGAGATAGCTAGGCTAGGCTGGGAGGTAGAGAAGGCGGTCCAGGGGGTTGCGTCCCCTATGGATACCTCCATAGCTACGTTCGGCGGGTTCATGAAGGTTAAGTTCAGCGGTGGAGACGTTGAGAGGGGCTTCCTGGAGGTTAAGGTGGATCTACCCATAATTATAGCCTATGTAGAGAGGGAAGCTAGGACTAGAGACATGGTGCTAGCCGTTAGGGAAAGGGTAACTAAGTGTCCCGAGATCTACGGGAGGATCGTGGAGATAATAGGTGAGGTAACTTCTAGAGCCGAGGTAGCTCTGAGGAAGGGGGATCTCCACGAGGTTGGGCAGCTCATGAACGTTAATCACGGCCTTCTAGATGCTCTAGGGGTATCTACTAGGAGGTTAAACGAGGTAGTCTATGCGGCTAGGAGCTCAGGTGCTCTAGGGGCTAAACTTACTGGAGCTGGCGGAGGTGGATGTGCTATAGCTCTTACTAAGCCAGAGAGCATGGATGCTGTTGAAACTGTCGTCAAGTTCTTAAGCGACTTCACTATGAGGACCTCCCTAGGTGTTGAGGGAGTTAGGGTAGAAGTACTAGAAAAAAGTAAGACTTAAGCTGAGGACCTATCTGCGTAGCTCTTGGTGTACCTAGCTGGCTTAAGCTCCCTTAATACGTACTCGTACGCTTCTTCGGGGGTGCTCCTATCACCGCACGTGTAGATGTCCAGTAACGCGTAGGAGAGGCCTCTGAAGACGTGTATAGCTAGGTGGGACTCCTCAACTAGGACTACAGCCCCGTATACCGTACCCCCATCGTAGACCATGGAGTCAACTATGTGCATGTTGGCTACATCAGCAGCTCTAAGGAGGAGCTCCCTTAGCTTACTAGGCTGGGTATCGCTAATACCGTACAGCTCCCCGAACACGTGCTTACCTACTACTCTATCTCCTCCCATCTCCTCTAGTTTACCTCAGGTGGAAGCTGTACGTAAGTTCCTTAAGAGCCTGTATAGCGTTTTAAGATGTTAAAACTTAAGGAGCCCCCCTGAGCCCAGCTACTTTCAGCACCATATTAAGCCTGAGGTTCCTACTCAGCTAAGTGCTCAACTACTTTAGCGCGACCTCTACTTAGCACCTACAGTTCTACGGACCCTCAGCTTAGGTAGCTGAAGAGGTTTAGTGTGGGGTTGTTTCAGTTCTCATAGTCATTCTCTACATCTACTTGTTTAATGTGTGGGCCCTCTTGGTGTTGTCTATAAAGATTTAGTGGAAGAAGAGTATTGGGTGGGGGTGAGCTCGGTGAAGCCCTAGGCAGCTGGGGTGGATGTGCTTCCGTAGCTGGGGACAGGCAGATGTAGAAGCCGTTGAGAGGTAGGTGGTGGGGACCTCGAAGCAAATAAAAATGAAGGACGGTGAACCACCATCTACCGAGAAACAGTAGGGCTTACCAGTATCTACCAGCTACCTTATATGCTCTGAGCTCCCGAGATCTCTGCTAGAGTGGTGGTGGCTTTGGAGAGAGCTGTTGAGAGGGTCGTTGAGGTTATCGAGGAAAGCCTAGCAGCAGGTAATGTTGAGGAGGCTGTTAAGCTCTTCACCTCCTTAGACCCTCCGAACGCCTTTGAGGTTCTTCTGAGGCTAGGTAGCGATGAGAGGAAGAGGATCTTAGCCTCGGCTTCCGTAGAGAACCTCGGTAGCTTGCTTGAGGTACTAGCTAAGCTACCCGACGAGATAGTATACGAATTAGCCTCGGTTAAGGGTGTTGACGATATAGCTAAGATGCTGTTGAAGCTACCCATAGACGAGGTAGTCGATATACTCCCCAAGCTTCCCCCTAGGGTTAGGGTAGACGTACTGAGGGTCCTCCCCCAGGAGCTTGCCTCAGAGATCTTAAGGGTAATCAAGTACCACCCGGAGAGCGTTGGAGGCATAATGACTACCCAGGTACCGGTATTCGAGGACCACTTAACAGTTGGTGAGGTTCTAGAGACGTACATACGTAAGGTTAGGCAAGGGCTTTACGATACCCACAACTACATCTACGCTGTAGATAAGGAGGGTAGGCTAGTAGGTTACGTAGATACCAAGGTGCTCTTAACTAAGCATAGGGAGGTAAAGTTAGCTGATTGTGTTGAGAGGGTTAGGGTCTACGTAGAGCCTACGAAGGATAGAGAAGAGGCAGCTAGGCTAGCGATAGCGTACGACCTGGTTGAGGTCCCCGTAGTTGACACAGCTGGTCGTTTCCTCGGTGTAGTAACCCTAGACGACCTACTAGACGTAGTGGTTAGCGAGTTTACTGAAGACCTCCTAAAGTACGGAGGCTTCATAGAGACCGTTAGGGGTAGCTACATAGCTCAAAGCCCCCTTAAGCTCGCTCTTAAGAGGGCCCCGATGCTAATCTACCTATACCTAGTTAACACAATTACCGGTGGTATAGTAGCTAGCTTCGAGGATGTAATAAGTAGGGCGGCTGTGCTAGCGGCCTTCATGCCTATGCTAGCTGATAACTCAGGTAACGTAGGGTCCCAGGCCTCAGCCCTCATCCTAAGGAGCATCGTTACCGGAGAGATAAAACTATCCAGAAGAGACGTGGTTAAGGTGCTAGCTAAGGAATTCGCTACGACCACCCTAATGCTAACCATACTAGCTCCGATAGCCTTTACCGTAGGGTTCACCATACCCTACCTAGCTACCTGGAGCATAGGCTACGCACTTAGGATAGCCTTAGTAGTAGCAGTAGCTCTATCAGTCTCATGCTACGTAGCTGATACAGTAGGTGCTCTACTCCCAATACTCCTAGCGAAGCTTAAGGTAGACCCAGCGGTAGCCTCCGCACCGATGGTAACTAGCATGGGTGATATAGTAACGGTACTTACCTACTTCCTAATAGCAACAGCTCTCTTCAGGCTATAAACCCTCAGGTCCGCCGGGATCGGCATTTCAGGAAGCGGGAACGTGTAGGTAGGTTTAACTTGGTGTTGTACCGTGCGAAGAGGATTAGATATAAAGACGCCACATACTATCACCTAACAAGGAATAGTACGACCCTGAGACCAAGGAGAGGAGGTCTAAACTGATTGGAAGATGCGACGATATCGAGAGGATAGCGGGGAGCTGGTGCGGGGGGTGGGATTTGAACCCACGCAGGCCTACGCCATCGGGGCCTAAGCCCGACCCCTTTGACCTGGCTCGGGCACCCCCGCACCGTAGAAACTAACTAGAAAAAAGAGTAATAAAGCTTTATCTATGTGGATGCAGCCTTTACAGCTTCTTCGAATATGTCCAGACCTATCTTAGCTTGCTCCTCGGTTATTATTAGGGGTGGTATTAGCCTTATAGCGCTCTTACCACAACCTAGTATGACTAGCCCCCTTCTAAGTGCTTCGTAGATCACTTTATTCCTGGTTTTAGTGTCGTGCTCTTTAGTCCTCCTGTCCTTAACGAACTCTACGCCCCATGCTAAGCCCAGCCCTCTAACGTCTCCAGCTTTCTCGTACCTCTCCTTTACCTCGGCTAGCCTCTCGCAGAATAGCTTCTCTAGTTCAGCTACCTTAGGTAGTAGCTTCTTAACCACCTCTATGTTCTTGAGGGCTGCTACAGCTGCTAGAGCGTGCCCTCCAAAGGTGTTGGAGTGGGCTCCGGGCTCTAAGTCCAGGTTCTTCCTGAAGATCGTAGCTCCTAGGGGTATAACGCCAGCTCCAAGCGCCTTCGCTAGGGTTACTATGTCGGGAGCTACGTTGAAGTGCTCTATCGCGAACATCCTACCAGTCCTACCTAAGGCCATCTGAACTTCGTCGTCTACTAGCAGTATGCCGTACTTATCGGCGAGCTTCTTAAGCTCCTGGAAGAACCTCCTAGGCGGTACTACGTAGCCTCCCTCACCCTGTATAGGCTCGAAGAACACCGCGGCGACTTCCTCGGCGGGTACCTGGTGCTCGAAGACCCAGTACTCGATGTACTCTAGGACTCTGCTGATAAGCTCATCCGGGTGCTCGTAGCCGTCTATGTGCCACGGGTTTCTGTAGGGGTTGGGGTAGGGTACGTGGACAACCCCGGGCATAGTCATGTAGTACCTCCTCTTATGTACGGGCTTGCTAGCGGTTAGGCTTAGGGACCCCATGGTCCTACCGTGGAAGGCTCCTATGAACGCTATGAAGTACTTCCTGTTGGTCGAGTACCTAGCTATCTTCAGTGCAGCTTCGTTAGCCTCGGTACCACTATTGGAGAAGAAGACCTTCTTAGAGAACTCGCCAGGAGCTATGGAGGTTAGAACCTCAGCTAGGTGTACCTGGTAAGGGTTGTAGAAGTCGGTACCAGCAGCATGAGCTAGTACGTGGAGTTGCTCAGCAACGGCCTTAGCTACCTCAGGGTGGGTAGGGTACCCTAGGTTATTAACAGCTACGGATGAGGTGAAGTCTAGGTACACGTTACCGTCTACATCTACGAACCAGACCCCCTCAGCTCTCTCTATAACTAGAGGTAGGTTCTCCGGGTCGTGAGTAGAGGTCATGACGAGCTCGTGGTGCCTCAACATAAGCTCCTTAGCTTTAGGACCGGGTGGCTCTACCCTAATAATAGGCCTCTCAAACGGCATGCGTACACCAAGCAACCTTTAGTTTAGACTTAAAAACTTTTAGACCCTGATGAAGGAGCTTTAGCCGAACTTAGCAGGTACCCTACAGCGCTCAGCTAGGGTTAGACAGAGCTCAGGGACTAACCTCTCAACACTATCGAATACTTTGATCTCCGCAACCTTCCTATCATCTAAGTAGGGAGCTAGTGCGGATACCCTATCCGATGGTAACCCACTTAGGAGTAGCAGTACCGGCTTACCCTCGGTATACGCCGTCACCAGCTCCTGTATGGTACCCGAAGCACCTCCTAGAACAACTAGAGCATCGCAGCTCCTAACCATAGCAACGCTTCTAAGCCTATAGCTAAGCCCTGTCCTAAGGACGAGGGCCTCCTTCGGGAACTCCACGTCCTCCCTCTCCACAGGTGGTAGTACAACGACCTTCAGCCCCCTCCTTAGGGCTTCGTCTACGATTACCTTCATGAACCCCCAGTACCCACCAACTAGTAGAGCTAGGGAACCTCCGCAGCTACTGGCAAGTAGCTCAACGAATCTACGTATTCTCTCTAGGTTAGCAGCGTCCGGGGCTTCACTATGTGCTGCTACAGCAACAACCCTCAGAGCCATCACCCCGCAGCTCGGTCTACCTTCTCCAGGACCTCTAGGAAGGTATCGACATCCTCGTAGATGTTGTAGAAGTGTGGTGAAACCCTAACGAGACCCGGCCTTCCGGATACTACTACTCCAGCCCTCCCCAAGCGCTCAGCTAGCTGTAGGGGATCTCGGTGCTTGAAAGATACTATAGCGCTGTGCCTACCCCTAGGGGTGTAGAGCTCGTAACCTAAGCCCTCCAGTCCGTCGATAAGCCTCTCAGCAAGCCTCTGCGTATGGGTTCCGAAGAGGTCTGGAGCTCCGTACTCCATTATGAACTCGAGGGCCCTACGTAGGGCTACGAAGGCTATGAGCGGTAGTGTACCCCACTCTAGCTTACTCCCATCTACCGCGAGCTCAGCTTTAAACGGGTCTATAGGTCTGAGGAACTCCGGCTCTCCCCTCAGTATCCTCTTAGGAACGGAGTCCTCTAGGGCCATCCACCCAGCGTAAGGGGGGGCCAGAGATTCCAGGAGCTCACTCCTTACGTAAGCTAGGGCAGCTCCGTGTAAGCTCATAAGCCACTTATAGGACCCCGTTATGAGGACGTCTACTCCCAGCGCCTTAACGTCTACCGGCATCACCCCAACGGCGTGAAAGGCGTCGGATATTAGGATAGCTCCGTGCTCGTGAGCTATCCTAGACACCTCCTTAAGGTCCTCAACGTAGCCTGAAAGCCAGCCTACGTAGTCTACTAGAACCACAGCGGTGTTATCGTCTACAAGCTTCTCGTACTCCGAGAGCTCGGTAAACCCTCCGCGGTCCTCAACTACGTGGATCTCCTTAATAAGGCCCTGCCTAGCCATGGACCTAGCGATAGCTACGCTCGTTGGGAAGTTCATGGAGCTTACAACGATGTTTGACCCAGGCTTTAACCTTAGAGAGGAGAGCACTGAGGCAAGTCCGTAGCTTACCCCAGGGAACGCTGAGACCTCCTCTGGTTTAGCTCCAGTAAGCTGAGCGAAAAACCTCTTACACTCGTAGATAGCCCTGATACCCTCCTCCCAAGGCTCCCCCTCAGAGGCCCACCTATCGGCGAACTCCCTAATGGAGGCTACTACCCTAGAGGGGAGAGGCCCTGCGCTAGCGTTATTCAGGTAGACGTACTTCCTGAGAATAGGTACCTCCTCCCTAGCTCTGTAACTCAATACCAGCACCGAGAGTAGGTAACCCCTCTAGTAATAAGCTAGGGTATAGGGCTGTTTCGTAGTTGGTTGCTGTAGCTAGGGTTCATAGGCTTTCTCTACCTACCGGTACCTGCTAGGTAGTGGAGGTAGGTAGGAGCTCCGTACCGTTAAGCTCCATAGCTACCTACGACCATATACCGGAAGTTCATGGGGTGTGAACGAGGTGGAAGACCCTTGGTAAGACTAGAGTAAACACGAAGTAATAGGGATAAGCATCAAGGGCTAAAAAGTAAGCTAAATGGACACTAGGGTAAGTCCGTCCCTAAGGAGCTCCCTCAGGTACACGGTAGCGTAGGAACCCCTTCTAAGATCGAACGAGATAACTAGAGTACCTGTAGACCTCAACTTTACACTTAGGTTCTCGACGGTGAACGTGGTCTCCCTAGAGTACCTAGCCATTAGGGAGGTATTCACACTCCCAACTTTATCGCCTAGGTCTTCAGCGATTGCCTCAGCGGGGTACCTAGAGCACCTAGAGGTAGGTAGAGACGGTCTTGGGAGTTCTAGTAGTTCACAGTACTTGGAGACCTCCTCAACCCCTCCGACCTCCTCGAAAAGCTTACTAAGCGCTAGATTAAAGAGGTAAGACTGGTAGGCTTCCACGAAGAACTTAAGTAGGGAGCGCGGGGTAGTACGTAGGAAAGCCTTCCCAGGGTCACCGAGCCTTAGGTAAGCCCTTAAAACCCTTCTCTCCAACTTTAACCCCCTAGGTAACCTCTCAAGAGCACCGTGGTAGTCCCCCTCCTCAAAGAGCTTCCTAGCTAGCTGAGCCTTAGGAGACTCTAAGCTTGATGGTCTGCCGAGGAGTATATTTAGAGCGCTACCGTAGTCCCCTAGAACTAGGGCCCTACCTATAAGGTGGTTTACAGGGCGGGCGTAGCCGAATCTCTGGTACCCGAAGTAGTTTAAGTAGAGAAGCCCTCCAGACCTTTCAATACTTGCGGAAACCTCCTCCACACCCCTACTAACTACCTCTACTACAACCTCAAAGAGGTTACCAGCTAGCTGATGTTTGCTAGCCCTGAACCTGGGACCTACCTCACCTAAGGGGAATACCTCAGCAGCTCCACCAAGGAGGTAGCGTGGGATTGTAGTAGGGGTAGTGCACTCCAATACGATGAACTGGCACGAGTACGCTCCGGCATCCTTAAGCCCCCAGAAGGAGGACCTAAACCCTAGGCTAAGCAGCGCCTCCGCAACGTCAAATGTACTCACACCTCTCTTACAAACTACAGCGAGAACCCTACTACCGCGGAAGCATTCGCTCGCTTGAACCCCTAGACCTTCCGGAGGCTTGGCCGCACCTAGGCCGTAGACCTTCTCAAAGACCTTAAAGGTCTTCGGAGATAGTGCAGCCCTAGCAGAGGTCCCGAGGAATACCTCAGGCCTAGAGTAGTAGAGCATCCCTACAGCTAGGTCTAGAGGACTCTGAGACCTGGTAGGCATATCCTCAGTAGCTGAGATCTCGTAGTTATAAGCTTTAACGGGGGAGCTCTTCGAAGGACTTTAGACTCTGCTAACATAACCTTACCTGGTAAGCCCTAGGAGAAGTTGCGTGTACGGTATGAATACTACTAGAATTAGCTACTCTACTAGCACTAAGACCATCCTAACCTTAGCTGTCTCGTAGTCCTTAAGTTAGCCGCAGGAGTACGTTGTGGCATTAGGTGGGGTGTTGGCAGGGAACATGAAGGCATGCACGAGACCTCTCCGAAATTATACCTATATACCTGTTAAGACCTGGCACTAGAGCTAATACCTATGGCGACCTGCACTAGAGCTGAGAATGTCGCGGTTACGCTACAGTACACCGTTACAGCAAACCCGCGGGGAGGGCTACGGAGATGTCTACTACGAGAGGTAAAGCCTCCCTAAGCTGAGTAGCTATACCCCTAGCTGTATAAATCGACAAGCCCCTCCAAGAGCTAAGCCTCCGGCTACTAGGAATATAGCCCCCAACCAGCCCTCTTAGACGCATCGTCCCACGTCAGCTTACCTAGCCAAGGGAATAGGTAGAGGGTTATTACAATTAGAGAAGCTACGTAGGTTCACATCAGGACTGGGGTAAATCGAGTCTAGGAGCCATAGTACAACAGCCACCCCGAAGAGGATCGGAGTTCTCCTCCGGATACTCAGCTAACGCTGAGGAGAAGAGTGTGTAGTGGGCCCGCGGGGATTCGAACCCCGGACCTCCGCCGCGTCAGGGCGGCGTCCTAGCCAGCTAGACGACGGGCCCCCGCTAGCGACTCAACCTGGTCTAATAAATCTTAAGGAAGGGTACCATCTCGGTAGCTTAATTCTTCGACCACGTACCGACCACCCGCTACGTACGTACCGTTATTACCCTGATCAGCCGCATGCTTCTTGGGTGTATGCCGTGACTTCGGAGAAGCAGGAGGAGAGGGTTCGGAGTGAGATCTACGAGCTACGCGAGGTCTTTAAGGCTATATCGGAGTTCCTCAAGGACATTAGAGAACCCTTGGAGCACCTGATGAACACCTTCCTAGGTAGTATGGACGGGGGTAAGCTCGCTAAGGACTTAGCTGCGTTCTATAAGGCCCTAGTGGAGAGCGGTATGGACGAGCAGACAGCTAAGCAGTGGACCGAGAGGTACTTCAATGAGAGGTTAAAGTTGATGCCGAACCTAAGCGAGCTACTGAGTAGGTTCTTCATGGGGAGGCGAGAACCGGGACTTAGGGAGTTGGTAGAGGAGAGAGAAAGGGAAGAATAGTACCAGGGAAGGGCTTTACCCATAGCTACCCTGGGACCCCCGTGTGCCAGCTACGGAAGAGCTACAGAGGGTGGAGAGGCTACTTGAGAGGGTTTTGCAGAAGCTCGAGAGCCTGGAGGAGCTTCTTTCCAGGCTAGTTAAGGACCCCACCTACACGGTAGCTCTAGAGCTCACTACAGCCCTATCCCTACCGGCTTACAAGGCTATTAGAGCGGCCGAGAAGGTCGTCTCCGCGTTGCGGGGAGGGCGCAGCACGGACCCTATAGAGAGAGCTATACTCGAGGTCCTCGTAGCTCAAGGGGATGACATTAGCATATCCGAGCTCACCAGGAGGGTCAGAGCCCTTCGAGGGACTGCGTCTAGGAGGATAGTATCAGCTAGGCTTAAGAGCATGGAGTCCCGGGGGCTGGTGGAGCTAAGGAGGGTAGGTAATGCGGTTAGGGTATACCTTAAGAAGGGTAGCTAGGTTTATAGCAATACTGCACTACATAGTTACGATAGGCTTCTCGTTGCTAGACCTAGGCCTCTATGCGACCACACTCTACGTCCGCAGGGCTCTCTATCCGGCTGTCTTCAGGTTCCACCTGGTAGCCCGGGGAGTCCCAAGAGACCTTAGAAAGAGTCTAGCACTTAGGTACAGAGAGTACCTAGGTAGTAACCTTAGCTTAACGAGGGTCCTCAGGTACCTAAGCAGAACCTCACGGATGTAGGTACTACCCCCGCTCCACGGTAGCCACGTACGCGCCCTTGGATTCCGGGCCTCCTACCCTTAGGGCTTGCAAGCTCTTTATGGTCCGCCCTCCTAGGAATGGAGGTCGAAGGTAAAGACCTAGAGGTAGAAGGGTACTCGGGAGAGTAGGCTCGAAGGCTTGAGGTTAGGGCCCTTAAATTAAAGCTCAGTTCTACTACAGCCCTAGGTGTGGGGAGTGAGTAGCGAGGTTGAGCTACGGAGAGCTATCCGGAGGAGGCTACTCGGGAGATCGGTAAACCCGTACCCCCATAGGCCTAAGTATAGCCCCGTGCCGGTAAGGGAGGTAGTCAGGTCCCCGCAGGTTGGTGCAACTGTAGCGATAGCTGGTAGGGTCCTAGGTATAAGGAGGCACGGGGGCCTGATATTCTTCGATATCATAGACGACGGCACACGTATCCAGTGCTCAATATCTAGGGGCGAGGTTGGTGAAGAGCTGTTCAGCTTCTTCGAGAACTACATCGACCTAGGTGACATAGTCAACGTGTACGGGACCCTCTACTACACTAAGAAGGGGGAGCTTACAGTAGCTACTAGGGATGTACAGCTACTAGCCAAGGCTTTGAGAAGCCCCCCAGTTAAGTGGGGTCACAGGATACTCGACCCTGAAGTTAGGTATAGGAAGAGGTACCTAGATTTAATGACCAACCCTCGCGCTAGGAGGGTCCTCGAGGTAAGGTTCAAAACCATTGAGGAGATAAGGAAGTTCATGTGGGGGAAGGGGTTCATAGAGGTCGAAACACCGATCCTCCAGCCTATCTACGGAGGGGCTGCGGCTAGGCCGTTTAAGACCTATGTCTGGGCTTTAGATGCCGAATGGTACCTTAGGATAAGCCTAGAGCTCTACTTGAAGAGGCTCATAGTAGCCGGCTTCAATAAGGTCTTCGAGATAGGTAAGAACTTCAGGAACGAGGATATAGACGTTGAGCACAACCCAGAGTTCACGATGATGGAGTCCTACGAGGCCTACGCGGACTACAACGACGTAATGAGGCTGGCTGAGGAGCTAATTAGCACCGTAGCGGGGAGGGTCCTAGGTACTACGGCAGTTGAGTACCCACTAGGCACGGAGCCAGTGAAGATAAACCTCTCCCCACCCTTTAAGAGGCTTACCATGGCTGAAGCCTTCCGGGAGTTCGCAGGTATAGACATAGAGGTAATACCCGACGATAAAGTTAAGGAGCTACTTGCTAGGTACTCCATAAGCCTAGCCGGAGGCTACGATAGGGGTAGAGCTGTAGTTAAGCTCTTCGATAGACTGGTCGGTAGGGAGTTCCTTCTACAGCCTACATTCATCATGGACTTCCCCAGGTCCTCATCCCCCCTAGCTAAGCCCCACAGGTCTAAGGTAGGCTACTCTGAGAGGTTCGAGCTATATATAGCTGGTATGGAGCTAGCTAACGCGTATACCGAGCTCAACGACCCGGAGCTTCAGGCTGAGTACTTTGAGGAGGAGGAAACACGTAGAGCTCTAGGAGACCTTGAAGCCCACCCCTTCGACTGGGACTTTGTTGAAGCCCTTGAGTACGGTATGCCACCAACTGGTGGACTGGGCCTAGGTATAGACAGGCTAGTTATGGTACTTACAGGCTCGACCTCCATAAAGGACGTAATACCGTTCCCGATGATTAAACCTAGGGAGTTTCAAGGTGGAGGCGATGAGCAAAAAGCTTCTTAGTAGTTGAGTTTAAACCCAGGTAATTAGACCTACGTTATCGAGCTCTGTAAGTACCATAGCTATGATCTGCTTAAGTTCAGACTCCTCAAGTAGCTGTTCACCGCTTTCCTGGAGGTCCTTCTCGATCTTCTTAAGTATGTCGTTTACAGATCTAATGCCGTCGCAGAGGTTCCATATATAATAGGCTGCTGGAGCGAGCGCGAATACTCTACTTTCATCTAAGCTAACTAGGTACTCGTCACCACTTATCCCCAGCTCCGAACCTTGCTTAAGGGGTTTCCTCTCAGCTAAGCTCGCGTATACCGCTAGGTAGTCTGGTCTCGGCAGGCTCTCCTCACTCAAAGTCCTCACCACTCCTCCTAAACCCTCCTCTCCTCTGGAAGCCCCTCGGCCTTGGTCTCCTAGGTACTTGCCCCTCGGCCTTAGGCTCTTCCTCGGGTATCTCATCGGCTGTCGGTACCTGACCCATATCCTCAACTACCTTTACGTTCTCAGGACCTCCTACGTTTAGCTGCAACTTACCCCTGAATACGGTAGTCCAAGCACCTGAGACCTCGACTACATCTCCTTGGCTTAGGGTTTTTATGGACTTACCCCACATAACTAGCTTAACCCTACCGCTATCGTCTCCAACGATAGCTTCTCTAATGGTTCTCTCACCGGCTTTCGTAGTTATCCTCTTAACCTCGCCTGGGTCTATTACTCTTACGAGAACGGAGACTCTCTCCATTCCCGGTTTTAGGTCCATTATCTTTACCTTACCCTCCGACATACGTTCCAACTCTTTCCGTTTTGACGTACTCTACTGTTTCCAGGATTTATAAGCTTATACGGAACCCGGGAGAGCTATGCTTCTAAGTGGTCAGTGACCCGAAACCTCGCTCACCCCTCGCCCAATCTAGCCCTCCTCATCCCGCTGAGCTAGAGGCTACCTAGCTTATATCTCCGCGAAATGAAGAACTCGAAGGGAGGCTTTTACTCCTAAAGCTGAGGTCAGAGCTCTATAACCCACCTCCTCCTAGCGCTATCGAAGTAAGCTAGTCCCGAACCTGATAGGGCTTTCAATAGTCTTAGCTCGCTTTTCTCTAACTCTCTACCTAGAAAGTCCTCAGAGCTTGACGAAAGCTTAGCTACCTTATCCTTAAACCGGGCAAAGAAATCTGGGTCTACAGCGACTCTCTCTTTTGCCAGCTCTATTACTACAGCACCGCCTCTCCTCAACCTTTCGAAGAACGCGTCTCTATTCTTTATCTTACCAGCTATGTCGGACTCGAACATGACTCCCTGCTCTTTAAGTATATCCAGAGCGGACCTCCTAAGCTCTTTCTTTTCAACCTGCTTAGGCTGCTGTGATATACTGCGGAGTTGCTCCTCCAGGTTCTGAAGCCTAGAGGAGAGATCCTCAAGTATCTCTACTACTTGGGAGACTCTCCTACCAAGCTCATCTATCTTCCCGGTATAGGCGTTTAGAACGTCCAGGAGGGTCCTCAGGAGCTTCTCATCAGCTTTCAGCTCAGCTTTCGGAGTTTTACCGGAGAGAAAGTCGTTTACAATCCTAAGTAGGACGTCCTCTACAGGCTCGTCGGGGAACATCCTACTAAGGGACTCTAGCTGCTCAGAGCTTAGGTTCAGAGCTATCCTTGGCATACTTATCTGTTTATGTTTTGTTTGATAGCTAAAATACTTGCTTAAGGGGTTCAGCTCTTATATGGTTTTAAATAGTTTGATGTGTTTTCATCGCCTCATCTCTGTTTCCCCGCATCCCGCTCGGGTTCTCATCGGGCTTGGGAGCGTTCAGGGAGACCCCAGGCTCCCCACATCTTGGGTGGAGCGTGAACTTCCTGTAAAGGTTTATTGTTGCTACTACGTCTCTGTCTCCTATGTAGTTGCATTTGCTACACTTTAGCTTTCTATACCCATCTTCAAATAGCTTGCTACTGCACTTAGGGCACTTTGATGAGGTTCCTTTAAGATTGGCCTTGACTATTTTTCAATCCTCGCTCCTTCGCCTCGTACTCTACGCAGAACTGTGTCCTGCGGTAGAACCATAGTGTGAGCTTCTTGTTGAACCTTCTACCCCTCTTAGCGTTATTTCTTAGCTTGTCTAAGTCCTCTAACACTACTATGGAGCTGTGCTTTAGTACCAGCTCAGCGATTAAGTCCCCGATTTTATGAGCGTAGTCCCACGAGATATTCCTAATCCTCTCACCGTGCTTCTCGATAGCCCTCCTAACGCTCTTGATGAACCTCCAAGACCTCGTATACCTCCTCTAAATTCTACCAATCCAGATTCTGTGAGTCAGTATCTTCCTCAGCAGTATCCTGAACCTCTTCAATCTAATTAATATACCATTGAATGTGAAGACAGCTAGCGTCAGGTTGTCAAAGTTCAGGTCAATAGCCATAATATTCTTTGGCTTCACAGACTTGACAGTCTTCTTGAAGTACACTAAGACCCAGAATCCCTCGCCATCGTATTTAACCACTAGCTCGTAGTTACCCCAATTTCTGTACTTCTCAACCCTCTCCCTAGATGTAACTAACTTCAGCTTGACCTCGTATTCACTATGTAGCTTTAGTGTTAGGGTCATGCTTTCTAGGTCTAGCCTGTAGTCGTACTTGTCTATCCTCGCTGACAGCTTCCTCAGAACTGGCTTCTTGCCACCATTAGCTTTAGCGAACATCACTGCACTTAGAGCTTATGTGTAGATTTGCTTGACGTGGTGTGCTCTAAAACCTAATCTCCTCAGCTTCTCGTAGAACATTTCGTGTAGCTTCTTCTTGGAGAACTTTGCGTTTGGATTCCAGAGCCCGTTCACAACCATCTGAACAGCATCACGATAGAGCTCTGTCTACCTGCCTTGGTGAGTGGGAGTGTTGGGGGCCGGCTCTTTAAGCTAATTTCAGAGAGCTACCGATAGCCTGTAGGGTACGGAGGTTGGAGGCCTTCGCGGATTACTTGGAGAAGCTAGGGTTTCTAAGGAGTAGGTTAGTAAAGTGGTTTAGAGAATTCGGTAGGAAGTTCCCTTGGAGAGGTGAGGTCGGCTGGTACGGCGTTCTACTAGCGGAGTTCTTACTTGTTAGAACTAGGTCTGAGGTTGCTGAAAGGGCTTTTCACGAGCTCGTATCCCGATTTCCAACACCAGAGGCTCTATGTTCAGCGGGAGTAGCTCCTGTAAGAGAGGTCTTCAAGAGGATAGGGCTTCCCTCTAGAGCTGAGAGGCTAGTAGCTACCGTATGTAAAGCGCTTAGGGAGCACGGTGGTGCACTACCCTGCGACTACCGTGAGTTAATGAAGCTTCCGGGAGTTGGGGACTACATAGCAAGAGTAATACTCTCCAGAGTGTGTGGTAAGCACGTAGCGTTTGTTGATGGCAATGTCCTAAGGGTTATCTCTAGGTTTCTAGGGATTAGGTTGGGACTAGCTGAAGTAGCTGAGCTCCTGGAGAGGTCCATTCCCGAGGGGGAGCTACTTGACGTGAACGTAGCCCTACTTGACCTAGGGGCACTTGTATGCAAGCCTCGAAAAACTCTCTGCCCGCTTTGCCCTCTCTCACTTAGATGCTCCACCAGCTTGAGGGGCGGAGAATCTTCAAAGTGAGGCGAAGAGCTTCTAAAGATCCTACGGTTTAGGTGCGCTGAGAGATTCTCTTCAACTAGAGGTCACCGCGTTTTTAACCGGAGATGAGCTCGCTACCCGGTGAGGTAGGATGCTGTGGAAGGTGCTCTCATACCCTAGGTTTAGGTTGACCACACTACCTACACCGATGGAGAGAGCTCGGAGGTTAGGTAGTGAGCTAGGGGTAAACCTCTACATAAAGCGCGATGACGTTATGGAGCTCTGCTTTGGTGGTAACAAAGTTAGAAAGTTGGAGTTCATAGTTGCAGACGCCCTTAGTAAGGGTGCCGATGTGCTGATCACGCGTGGCGCTACGCACTCAAACCACGTAAGGCTAACAGCAGCTGCCGCTAGGAGAGCAGGGCTCGAGGTCTACGCCGTTGTAACTCCTCCCGGTAGCCTAGCTCTGCAGGGAAACATACTGCTCGACAGGCTCCTAGGAGCTAAGCTAGTACCAGTTGAGAAAGTCGAGGAGGCTGACGAAGTTATGCTTAAGCTTTCTGAGAAGCTGAGGGCTGAGGGTAGAAGACCATACGTGATTCCGGCTGGTGGAGCCTCAGAGCTCGGCGTTCTAGGCTACACTCTCGCAGCCTTGGAGATACTCCAACAGTCCCTAGACCTAGGCTTTAAGCCTGATTACGTAGTGCACGCTACCGGTACCGGCGCTACCCAGGCCGGCTTAGTCCTAGGGCTTAAGCTTCTCGGGGCCTCACACGTTAAGGTAGTGGGCATCTCGAACGGGAGGAGTAGAGGTGAGATGCTCAGTAGATTGGTTAGGTTAGTTAACTCTACCTCCGAACTACTCGGACTTGAAGTAAGAGCTTCCGAAGATGATTTCACAGTATATGACGAGTACTCCTTCGGGGGTTACGGAGTGATAACTAAGGAGGTAGTCGAGACTATCAAGTACGTAGCCGAGGTGGAGGGGGTACTGCTTGACCCCGTTTACACCGCCAAAGCGTTTTACGGTCTCTCGGACCTGGTGCACAGAGGGGTTATACCGAGAGGTAGTAACGTAGTGTTCATACACACAGGTGGTACTCCAATAAACTTCCAGTACGTGGCTGAGTTAGGTCGCTACCTCTAGGAGAGTAGGGCTCAGGTCGGGTCCAGCCATAGACGCTTTTAAGAGTTCGTAGAAGGTAGAGTGGGGTTAGGGATGAGCGGTCCTGAGATCAGTAAGGAGAAGATTAACGAAATGAAACTCAACCAGGTTATAGCCCTCCTAAACAGGCTAATAGTTGACTCAAGCGTTCCGAGGAATATCAGGAGAACGGCTTTTGAAGCTCTTAAGATGCTTAACGATAAATCCCTTTCACCGGGGGTTAGAGCTGCCAACGCTGTTAGCATACTCGATGAGATAAGCCAAGACCCTAACATGCCCTCATACGCTAGGACTACGATATGGAACATAATAGCTCTGCTCTCAAGTATTAAGGACTAGGAGGGTAGCGGGTCCTGTCGCCGAAGGCTAGAGTTAGAGTTAGAGGTATCTACGCTACCGCTCTCTCCAAGATCCTGAAGGACGAAGGCTTTACCCTAGTGGACGTGAGTGACGTCCTAGTAGAGAGGCTAGGAGTCCCACCCAACAGGGGGCTACCAGCTGACGTAACCGTAAAGACCGATAACGAGGATACCTCTAAGGTACTCATTATAGGGCATCCCGAGCATACCGACGCCGTAGCTAACACTATATACGAGCACGTCCCGGCTACTATAATGGTTGCACCATTCTTCGGACTCTACGCTACGTTCATAGTCCGCGTAAGAGGGCTTAAGGAGGGTAGGTGTTATGTGGACACCCCCTACGGTATAGCTGAGCTAACGGAGTTTAGGGAGTGTAGGGAGGGAGCGCTAATACCTGCCTCGGTCATAAAAGTCCCGACACGGCCTAGGAGCCACGCGGTACTGGTTCCAGGAGCTAGGGCTGTTGGAGATTACGCAGTAGTCTGGAGGGGTGCTAAGGTACTCTTCAGCCCTCACATACGGAATAAGGATAGGATCTCCGAGTTACTCAACCTGTCGATGCATTACGTTAGGCGTGGAGTAAGTATTAAGTGGAGAAGTAATGCTGACGAAGCACCTTTCAATGAAGTAGCTTCTGAACTACCGAGGCTGGTAGAGCAGCTTGAGAGCATAGAGAGTAGGATCCAAGGAGTGGATAACGTAGCTGTAGTATCCAGCGGAGAGAGGATGGTGTTCATATACCTAACTTACGATGCTAAGACCTACTTAGACCGGGTAAGGAGGGAGATTACACCTACCGCAGAGTACCACCACATAATTAAGTCTGCTAAGGGTCTTTACAGAGATATAGCTGAGGTGCTAGACGAGGTCTCAGCGGACGTAGCTGAGGAGAGAATGAGGGAGATAGTTAGGAAGTTCCTCTCCCGCATCATGAAGGAAGTTGGTGAGATTACCATAGGGCATAGAAAGATGGATGGTAGCTATGTAAAGCTTGGGGTAGCTAAGGTTATTAGCGTAAACTACAGGAACTCTCTAGAGCTAGAGCTAGTTAGAAAGATAAAGACTCCAGGGGTTTACGACGGGCTACGCGTTAGGAAGGAGCCTGGAGATCTAGCTAAGACCTTAATTACCGAAGGAAGACCGTTCATAGCGCACCTCTACTACACCTCAAGTGGGGACCTCAAGGGGGTATACGTAAGCTTCAGTACTAAACCTGAGGCGATACTACCGGATACCGTAGAGTACGTAGACCTAGCAATAGACTTAGTAAGAGTAGCTGGAGAGAGCTGTGAGCTAGTAGATCAGGATGAGCTAAGGTCCTACACCACGAGCGATCTCATAAAGCTTAGCCAAGAGGTCGTTGAGTACTTAGCTAGTGGAGTCGGCTTAGCTATAGATAGCTACTGCACCTCCGGGTAGCACCTCCTTAAGTCCACTCCTAACTCTCTTATAACGATCTCGAAGGCTGTTCTCACTACTGTAGGTAGGTCCTGTGAGGCGTCCACCAGGACCATCTTACCCTTAGAAACTAGGTCTAGGTAGATCTCCCGCGCTCTTCTCAATCTCCCGACGTTCTCGAAGTACCTTAGCCTATAGCTCCCAGCATTTACCTTCCTCTTCAAACCTAGCTCGGGATCTACGTCTAGGTATATACATAGGTCAGGCTCTGGAAGGTACTTATGTAGTGATTCCAGCCACCCTATATCTACCCCTAGGGACCCCTGGTAAGCTAGGGTGGAGTAGATGTACCTATCGAGAATTACGATAGCCCCCGTGCCAAGCTCCGGTCTTATCACCCCAGCATAGTGGGAGTACCTATCAGCAACCATTAGAAGAGCCTCTACCTCGGGGGTTAGCTTAAGAGATCCTAGCTCGAAGATCTCCCTTATAGCGTTGCTGTAGGGTTCGTAGGTATACACAGCTCTAAACCCGCAGTTCAGAAGAGCCTTGTGAAGAGCTTTTGCTAGGGATGTCTTACCGGCTCCGTCTAACCCCTCTATAGCTATTAGAATGCCTCTAAACCTTAGAAATTCACCTTCAATACAAGCTACCCTAGCACCGCCTCTGTAGAGGTCCAGTAACCTACTTAGGTCGTCAACCTTATAGAGGGGTATGTCAGCCAAAACAGCGGAGGCTACGGTACTAGCGTCAATTACCTCGGCTACTAGGGCTTTCGGGGCTTTACCTCGCTTTACCATAGAGTAAATTACGTAGGGACCTACGGTACTCCCGGTAAAGCCCTTAATAACTACGATCTTACCAGCTACCGAACCTACACCCCTTAGGTACCCCTCCTCAGGATCCAGGTCACCTAACGGGGAGACCAGGGTGTCTGTGGCTACGACCTCCCCGCATATGGTCTTCGAAACGCTACCCCTAAACACCGGGGTGATACTTACCTCAACCACGTCCTACCACCTTACGTAGTAGTTCATCACGCCTCATTAGGTAAGCCTTAACCCCAGCTAGCTTAGGGAGGTAGGTAAGAGCTTTTGCTGAATCTGTTATAACGCAATCCACTCCTAGGGAATCAAGCCTTGTTGTTACAGCACATCCTCCAGCGATTACCTTAACGCCACGCCTAAGCTCTTCTGCCTGGGATATGAGATCACCTACAGTTATCCAGAGCTCACCTTTCTCGACCTTATCTACCTTGGAGACTACTTGCTCTAGCTCCTTGAGTGAGAGATGTGGACACCCGATTAGGTAGAGGGGGTTTTCGCAGCTATCTGCATCTCTGTAGAATTCCTTAAGCTCTGACCTACCTATATACACCCTCTCAGCCCCTGCTATGTTTACCCTACTAAAGCCCGGGGTAACGCCCTCTAGAATTACTACGTGTGCCGGCGACGGAACGGCGTAGGCTGCTAGGAACTCCTTTATGTAGGGCTCCGGTAAGTCTGCTATCCCTCTAACTAGGGCTATACCAGTAGGTGAAACTTTACCAGCTAGGAGACCGTAGACCCCAGCTTCTGAGGGGTCCTTAGGCTTCTCCAGATTTACTACGTGCCTCACCTCCTCGGGAAGGCCCTTATGCGCCTCACCTAAGTAGGTTCTACCGGCTATCCCAGCTAGTAGGGATAGAACTCCAGGCTCTCTATTAGTCATAGCACCTAAAACACTGTTAGCGTAGAGTACGGCACTGCTCTCAGCCCAAGCTAAGTGCTCACCAGGTTTCGGGGTTCTCACATAGTAGGGGGTACAGGTAAAGGACTTAGAACCCATGGCCCTTAAGGCGGATACTATGCGTAGCTGCTTCTTAAGGACCTCAGATGCTGGAGACCTACCAGAGTAGTCTACTAGAGCAGCGTAGGGGTTTGTTGTTGTAAAGACGGAGAAGCGGGCCCCTAACTTAGCTAAATCCTCGACGAACTCAAGTCCAGCGTCGCCTACGTTAAAGTAGGAGATACCGGAAACGTGAGCGTGGGATATTTCAATAAGTCTTCCAGCTCCTAAGGACTCCCCAACCTTAACTAGGACCTTCATAGCTTTCGCTAGAGCCTCCCCATACTCCCCTAAAAGCATTCTCTCCTCTTCCCTCGTTAAGTACACAGCGCTACCACCTAGTCTACTGCCCTCGGTCTTAGGAAGAGATCTCTCAACCTTACCGGGAAGGTCGCGTCTATACCAACCTTATCTGTTAGACCGTCATCGGAGCTGGGGTCCAGTGTAGAGCCTCTAGCGTGGTGTACCACCACCAAGCCCCTAGAAGCCTGGAAGCGCGTAGCTACAGCCCACTCAACTTCCTCCGGCTTATCCGGGTCTATATCGTCGTCTACTACAACTACGTGCTTCAAGCTTGGGTGGGCTGCGAAGGCAGCCATGATAGCGGTCTTACCATCTCCATCGGTTTCCTTGCATACGGATATTACCGCGTGAAGCCACATACCACTAGCTGGGGTTAGCCTTACCTTCCTCACGCAGGGTAAGGCCTTCCTTACGGAGTCCCATATAGCGGCCTCGCGGGGGAGGCCCATGAGGATCATGTGCTCCCAACCTCCTGGGAGTATTACGTGGAAGTACTCTCGGTTCTTGGATACGTATATGGAGTCTACCTTAATAACCGGTTGCTGGCGGGTCCTATCGTAGAGCGATAGGATGTCCACGAAGGGGCCCTCACTAACGGTCTCACCAGTTATCCTGCCTTCTATAACGACGGAGGAGTAGGCTGGAACAGGTAGCCCGTACTTCGGTGTATACGTGAGCTCGAGGTCCTCCCCGCTTAAGGCCTTAACCAGCTCGAACTCGAAAACCCCGTAGGGTGGTGACAGAGAAGACGCTAGCTCAATTACCGGGTGGGCTCCGATAACTATAGCTATCGGAGTTTCACGACCGTGTCTTCTATTAAGCTCGTATATCCTATGAAGGTGTCTTGGAACTAGCCTTATCACGAAAGCGTCTCCACCCAGAACCATCAATCTATGTATAGAGGCGTTGTAGGACTCTAAGTCGGGAGTTCTAGCTACAACTATTGAGGAGTCTATGTAAAGTCCGCCGTCTCCTTCATAGAACTTTATTGCCGGTAAGCTCCTCACATCACCATCGTACTTTCCGTATAGATCGCTGAAGCTAGCTATGCGGAAGCTCGAGCTTCTCTGAGTGAATGACTTGATAAGCTTCTCGTAGGCTTCCTCATCTCTGCTTGCACCTAGTACGCGGTAGAGCTTCTCCCTACTATTAATGACTCCGCTTACAGCGTAGAGGGGTGATGTCTTAGTTCTAAATACGAGAGTTCTACCTCTTCTATCTGCTTCCTTCAAGTACTTAGTCGGCTCTAGAACAGGGTCTAGATCTCTATCTAGAAAGTCCACATAGCCTAGCTCCATTTGGTACTCAACTAGCTTCCTTATTGAGAGCATCTTACTCTCCCTCCTACCTCCTCTAGAGACTCGCTTAGCTTTACCTTACCGAGTATTAAACCGCAGACCTCTCCCTCCCACGGGGTTTGTACAGCTATATCACCAGTACTAAAGTCTACATTAACTATAGTCCCTACACCGACATCCCTCATCCTGCAGTCTAGGATCCCCACTAGAAGACCTCTTAAGCACTCCACACTTAGTACCTGAACCCCCGTACCTACAGTAGCATCCCTCAGTGAGGAGGAGTCCCCGCGCTCAACGAGGTAGTACGTATCTAGAACCTTAGATACGTATAGTAGGCTGCCGAGGACTTCGCTAGGTAGGTTAAACTGCTTCCTAATCTCATCTAAGTTAAGCTTACGACCTACTAGTGCTCCTAAGCTTAGTACTGATAGGTTGAAGAGCTTCAAGGTCCTTACCCTCCCTCGGCCGATGTACTTGCGGTAGGCTTGAACCCTCAACTCCCTCCTCTCCTCCCTACTCCTTTCCCGCGGAGCTGGGGGTCTCGGTGCGTGTAGTACCTTACAGAGGTTGCCGTAGGACCTAGAGAACACCTCGTAGAGATCCTCAGATAGGGTAACGATGTGTGTAGGTTTTATCCACCTAGCTAATGCTAGCTTATGCTCTATACCGCTAAGGCTACCTACCCAGCCATCGGTATTAACGACTACAACGCTAAAGCCCCTTGCGACTGCCTCGTCAACTAGGTCCTTAACGGCTACGATGCTTTCAGTAAAGCAGTGCTGAGGGGATATACACCCAACGAACCTGAAAGACAGAGGCTCAAGCTCTCTTAGCCATAGGATCGGCTTACTAACCTCAGCTAGAGCAACAGTTGCTGGTACTAGGAGATCTTCCTGCCCTACATCACCCTCAACAACGGAGACCCTAAGCCCGAGCTCCCTCGCGTAGTTCGCTAGAAAAGCTACTATGGTAGTCTTACCTGACTCCGGAGGTCCTACTACTAGGATCCTGCAGGGGGAGTTACGGCAGCTAGGTATTAGCTGCTCAGCTATGCTAAGCCAGGCATCTACTACCTCCTCGGAGGGGCTCGCCTCCTCTACCTTAGCCTCCCTACCTAGAAGCACCCTTAGTCTAGTAGGTTCTAGAGCCTTAGCACTGTAAGACCTAAGCCTATGCACAACAAAGGAACTTCCAGCCGTGTACCTAGAGCCTACGGCAAGTAGCCTCCCGCTCACTACCTCTACTTTAGCAGGTCCAACTACCCTGATGACCTTACCGGCTGGTAGCTTTAGCTCTAGAGCAGCGCTCAAGGGTCTCCCAGAAGCGGTTACTCTAAAGCTTAAACATCTAAATGCGCATCTTTCTAGGGGCTTCCGCGGAGTTAAGTGAGGTATGCAGGGAGCTGAAGGAGCTACGTAAGCTTGCTACAAGAGTGAGGGCTGTTAAGTTCTTGGGGCAGCACTTCATGGTTAGCTGCAGTCTGGGTGAGGAGATAGCTAACTCTCTGAGTAAGCTCTGCCCAGGTAAGTGCCGCGGTGTTTTCGAGCTAGGCTCAGGTTTAGGTTCTCTTACGCTATACCTTCGTTACATCTCGGACTACGTAGTAGCATCAGAAATAGATCCAAGGTTCCTGGGCGCGCTAAGAAGCACCTTTCAGCAGTCTCTGGTAGATATCATAGCTTGCGATGGTGTACCCCTACTAGGAGCTTTAAGGGAGGGCTTTATCGTGGCTTCAAATACGCCCTACGTTATATCAGCTAGGGTTCTAGCGGCGGTGGTCCGCTCTAAAGCTATAGGTGCAGTTTTAGTACTCCAGAAGGATGTTGCCGAGAAGATCTCCGCCAAACCCGGTAGTAGGAACTATGGTAGGATCTCCGCATTCGTTCAGACGTTCATGGAGGTCACCCTAGGTGGCAGCTATCCACCTAAGGTCTTTATCCCGAGACCTAAGGTCTGGTCCTCCGTAGTAGTACTTAGGAGGTTAAGAGAGTGGGTAGATAGTTACAGGGGTTACGAAGACTTCCTTAAGTGCCTCTTCAGTCAAAGGAGAAGGGTTGTAGGTAAGAGGTTAAGGGACTGCCTAGGAGTAAAGCTAGACGTACTCTCTAGGGAACTGAGTGAGGACTTCTTAAGGAGAAGGGTTTTCGAAGTTGACCCAAAGACCCTACTAGAGCTCTACCTTAAACTCCACAGTGGGAGCTATTCGAAAACTCAGGATGACCCCTCCCACCTTGAAGTGTAGTAGTTCTTGAGCACTTACCGCTCCTCGCCCCTACTTGGAGTCACGCTCACCATCTGCAGGTCAGTCAAGGGGTCGGGGTCTTCATATTCCTCCCTTGTACACTCCTTTAAATGCTGTAAGCTTTCAATAGGTTTTCTAACTAAGAGGGGGAAAGGATGAGTCTTAAACGATGAGTATCACTATTAGTAGTAACCCTAATTATCGCAATATCGGTTAGTATCCCCTGGTATATAGATGTAGTAGCTCATGTGAAATGAAAGAAGAGCTATGGGGTTGGAAATGAAACCGGTACTATCGCAGTACCCATAGGTACTAGGTTCGTAAAACTCCATACAGTTCGCACCTCAAAAAGTGATCTGCTAAGCTGTTAGCGTAGGTGATGCTTATAGCTAGCGAAATGAAGCTCGAAGAGATCCCCTGGTTAGGATATCAGCTTCGTACCGAACTACGCGGGTCCTTCTGCTGTAGGGGGCTACCTTTATATCATCAAGGCTCGAGGTCTTCAGCCTATTACCACACTTAGGGCAGGTGTCACCGATCTTAGCAACAAGTTCCGAGGGTGTTGGCAATCCGTAGGAGTCCTGTCCGACCCTTAGAAATTCGTAGAGAACGTGGCCGCACCTACGGCACTTGTAGACTACTGGCAAGAGCTTCACCACAGCGTTTTTTAGATGTAGTACTAGATAAGTAGTCGAATACTAAATACTAGGCTAAGTTCATTAGAAATACACATAATACCCTCTGAGGAGTCCATCGGATCTAAGATACGCAGCAAGCTACAACTAGGAGGTAAAACTGTCTCCCTAACGGTCGGGGCGTGCTCTCTTAGGTGGATCCTAGTACTCTGGAAGAGTCTCAGCATGAAAATTTTAAGCTCTGTAGACACTACCTTTACGGAGCCGGGGTGGCCGAGCGGTCTAAGGCGGCGGGCTGCAGTGGTAGTTGCAGTAACCCGCTATTCCCGCGGGTTCGAATCCCGCCCCCGGCTCCATCAAGAGCTTAAGGCCTAGGACTGTAGGGTTGCTAGAGTACCTTAACCTTCCTTAGCTTCTCCAGCTCGGCAATAGCTCTCTCTAACGCCTTAGAGGGGGTTAGAGCTATTACCTTAAGGTTAAGCTTTCTTATGGCTTCTACCGCATGGATCTCTCTACTTATTATTCCAAACCTAAGTACCTTATATAGAGCATCCTCAAGAGAGCTTCTAGCACTGAAGAACGATGCTATAGGTACTACTACGAGTAGGTCAGTACCGCGGCTCCTCGAGTAGCTGGATAGAAGCTCTAGCTCACGGAGCCTCGTACTACTACCTAGGGTACTTGTAAGAACTACAACTACGGAAACTGAAGCTAGGGAATTTCTTAGCATCTCTATAGCTCTACCCATAGGCTTCGGCTCCACCATGGTGTATGGGCTCATTTTAGGCCATCGAACGCTCGCTAAGAACTCTAGTACGTTACTGAGCTTCGTTATTGACCTTAGCTCCCCGCTACGCTTAACTCCATCTTCAGACACTACTACAACTTCAACGGTATCGCCTCTCTTCAATAGGTAAGTAGCTAGGGCTACTGCTAGCTCCGCACAGTGCTCGAAGAGGCTTTTGGGGCTTCCAACGAACATATGTGGGAGAGCGTCTACGAGTAGTAAGGCCTTAATTGGGGTTTCAACTTCGAAGGTCTTAACGAAGAGTTTACCTATTCTAGCAGTAGCTTTCCAGTCTACCGTACGTAACTCATCTCCCGGTTCATAATCTCGGGTACTGTGGTACTCCAAGCCTTGTCCCGGGGTTAGCGTTCTAGCACCTGATGAAGCTCTCATAATGCCGTACCACTTAGCTAGGGGCGCTACAGCTATTTCCGGAGGTATCTTAATCACCAGAGTCTCTCTCACGTAGGTAACCCTCCTAAGTAAGCCTAAGGGGTCGACCGCTACTACCATTAGGGGGCCGACTACGTGTAAGCCTGTGCGCCTAGCTATCGGGATACTTAATGTAAGCTTACCTGAGCTCTCCGGGAGTGTAACCTTAGCTCGGTAGGTGGAGGCTTCCACAGCTAGCTGAGACGGTAAGTCGAGCATAACCTCAAGCCCGTAGCAAGTTGGTCTACAGCCTAGCTCTAGCTCAGCCTTTAACGTAGCCTTTCCACGGTCTAAGTCTACGCTAATATCGGTAAGGCTGCATGTAGTACTACTAGAGGTAAGGGCGACGTAGCTATAGCATAAAGCTACTACTACTAGGAAGTAGCTGGCAACTCCAATAGCTATAAAACCATAGCCCATTAACGCTAGTACTGCGAGGAGCAGTAATAGCAGGTAAAGGGTAGTATAAAGCCTACGAGTACCCTCTATAGGTAGCTTAACTCTCAGTACCAGCACCCAGGGATTTTTCTAGGAGCTCCACCAGCTCTCTCGAGTACTTAACAGCCCTCCTTATGAGGAGTGGAACTAGAGGTGTATACCTCAGTAGCCTACTTCTCAAAACGGTCTCGGATTCCCTTAAGAACTTGGCAAGCTCCCTAGGTCTACTGTAGCCCAGCATTTCAAGGCACCGAATTAGCTCGGAACCCTCAGTAGGGCACCTGGAGATCTCTATGATGTCTAGGATAGCTTTACGTATCTTAGCTAGGTCCCCAGTACCTCTCCATACCGGGGTTACTCTAGCTGTAGTACGTCCCGGAATCGCTAGACCGACCTTAACTGATAGGAAGATTAAGGCTACGAGAACAAGGGTTAGAGCGAGGAACTCCTCCTCTAGACCTGTAGGACCACTTATGAGGAGGTTTCTTAGGAGGTTAACCAGGTGTAGGACTTCATTAAGGTAGACCTCTTCAGATACCTTATCGTCCCCCTCCATGAGCATCCTCTCGAAGAGAGCTCTATCGCTTAAGTACTTACCTGACTCAACTAGAGCTACGCACCTACTGCCGCAGTAATTACTGACCTCACGTGCTATCGCAGTAGCTAGGTCAGCGTACGAACCCCCAAGGTTTAAGGCTTGATTAGTTAGCAGACTTCCATCGCTTAGAATCAATACGGCCACACCCTCTCTTACCTCTAGGCAACCTACAGCTCTTAACTCCATAGTTGCTCCAGGGTAGGTGTAAGACTCCGCATAGCCCAAAGCGACCCCCTCGCAGTTAACCACTTCAGAGGCCTTGTCTAAGCGGATACCGATAGCCCTACTACCTATGTGGAAAGTTGCCCTAGGATGGAAGTTCCCGACCTCGTCCAAGAGTCTCCTCCCACTTATCCTCGCGCTAACGCCTAGCTCTTCGAGAACCCTGTTAGAGCCTACATCCTCGTCTGCTACTAGGACTACCCCACCGAAGCTCTTGAGGAGCCTAGCTAAAGCCTTAGCCTCACTGGTTGTGTAGGGTATTTCGGGGGAGATCACGATCGCAGCAACCCTACGCGTATCTGCAAGCTCTAGGGTGCTCCAGTTAGATACGTAAACAACGTCTAGTCCAAAACCCCTCAGAACCTGCACAAACCGCGAAGTTCCGAACCTTCCGGGATTTATAGGAGATGAACCGGCAGCGTAGGGTACAGGTATGGTAATAAAGCTGTAGAGCGATGTTAGTATAGCAAGCAAAACGTTAATAGCAAAGAGCAGTACTAGGACTTCTCTTCGCATTTCTCTCTACCTAGTGAAAGGCCCAGTAGTTGTAGCCCACCTGAGAGAGTGGCTAGGCCAGCTACAAGGGACACTACGGAAGCAGCTACCATAGCATATACCATCAGAGCTACGGAAAGGACTAGAAGAGCTGTTGATAGTAGCACTAGTACTATCCCCCAAAACCGTAGTTCAGCTCTACTAGCGCTCACAGCTCCCATGCTTGAGTAAGGGATGAGGGTAATATAGGGGGTCTACGACTAAACCAGACCTAGAATCCTAACTATCTCCTCCAGGTTGGTGAAGAATTCTTCAACTTCCTTCAAGTTCCTCTCCACGACTTCCGGATAGAGGGCAGCTAGGATGAGGAGTGGAGAGTAGACTAGGACTATCAATAAGAGGGAGAGCAGCGGCCTTCTTCTTAGGCCTTTCAGCGCTAGAACTGCTACGTACGAGTAGATCAGCGATACGAAGATCACTAATTCTCTTAGAAGAACTCCAAGAGATAGTATGGAGTAGGCTATAGGAACTAAGGAGAGCATTAGTGCGATATCTGCAAGAACCTTAAAGGGGTCTCCACCTTTAAGTCGCACACACCCCATTAGAGCTTCAAGAGCTATAGAGCCTACGGCGTAGGCTGTAGCAGTAGTGTAGAGCAGTAACAGGATATTGCCTAGAAACGTCCTATAGAGAAAAGTAAACAGAGGATTGCCATGTAGCATACCGTAGTAGGAGTTTACGAGTATTAGGGAGGCTATCCCTAAGGAGATTAGTACAGGTATTACTCTGTAGAGCTTAACTAAAGGTTTTCTACCGCTCACACTAGGCTACCAAGTTTGAGGGGAACCACGTACTTTAAGCATCTCTTTAACTACCTGTAGAGGACTTCTTTAGGATAACTACTTCACCGCCTGCTCTCCTAATCTTCTCCACAGCGCTTACACTGGCGTCGTAAACCCTGACCTTGACCTTAAAGTCTATGCTCCCTCTACCAAGGAGCTTGTTGTAGCCTAGGGTCTGGAGGTCTATGACGTAGGCGTCTCCGTCCATCTCTAGCCTACCTTGCTGCCTTAGGTGCTCGATTAGCTCTCTCAGCTCACCTACGTTGATCTCCCTATACTCGACCTTTACCCTCTGCGGGTAGGTGAAGCCGCGCTTCCCATACCAATCTGGGAAGTACTTTAGAACCCATGACCACTTATGCTTATGCATTCCGGCAGCACCCTTACCACCTCTACTACCGCTTTTCCTATGCTGACCAACGCTTCCGTAACCGTGGGTTCGTATACCGCGCATATACCTACTCTTCTTCCTCCTCCTAACGACCACCCTCACTCACCTCAGATCATTCGAGCTAAGAGCTCATTTATAGCTTCTCCTCTATATCCCAGCTCTCCACCAGCCCTATAGGGCTTCTTAATACTCCCCTTAAAACCTCCCTTAGGTGGGTGCAATCTAAACACTGGCTTAACGTATTCGGAGTATCTATGCCAGAGTATCTTACCTTCGTATAACGTGTCTACCAGTTCATCTAAACTACCAAGCCCGAAGATCCTCTTTATATCATTCTCCGTAATGGGTTTCCCGCCTACGAGCCTCCCCCTCTTCGATATTAGGCTCCTGAGAGTTTCCTTACTAATCTCCCCCCACGTTACCCAGTCCTTTACTACCTCTAGGTTGCCGTCCAGAGACGGGGTCTTAGGGTATATGGCTGCGTGGAATGCCCTAACGAGCCTAAGTAACCTCAGAGTGTACTCCACGTCGTACGGTACGTCGGCAGTACCCCGTAACCTGATTATAGCGTAGAGTACCAAACCTAAACACCCCTACGCCAATCGGTGGGGGAGATGAACCTGTAGGTCTTCCTAAGAGCATCGTAGGTTGCCAGAGCAAAGTTAAGGGAGGTTCTTGTCTCCCCGGAAGTCCAGGACCACACATCATTAATCCCAGCGTACCTGAGGACCACCTTAGCTACGTCTCCAGCGACGAGACCCGTCCCCTTCGGTGCTGGCTTTAGTACTACTCTAATGCTTCCAGCCTTACCTGAGGTAATGAAGGGAATGCTATGCGGGTCCCTACACGAACACTCCCAGCTACCGCAACCCCTCCTTACGGGTACTATGTTCAGCTTAGCATCCCTTAAAGCCTTATCTATAGCCTGCCTAAGCTGCCTAGCCTTACCTATACCGATCCCAACGTAGCCGTCGAAATTACCGACTACGACTGCAACTCTAAAGCGAGAGACCTCACCGGCATCGGTTTGCTTCTGGACTATAGCTATGTTAAGGACCTCGTACTTAAGCCCGGGTAGAAGGTAATCTACTATCTCCGGCTCCTGTATCAGCCAGTTATTGTCGAATACCTCTTTAATACTTACTATCTTACCCTCCTTAACTAACTTACCGAGCTTAGTTCTCGGAATCCACGACTCTAAGCTAGGTGCGGACTCAGCCACCGCCATCACCTGTAAAGGATCTTAGTATAGCCTCTTTAACCTCCTCGAAGTGCTTTGGTATTTCCCTGGGGTCTAACCCCCTATTGAGGTACTCAGAGAAGAGTCTGTTAAACTTCTCGATACTCTCTTCGTAGAGCTTCTCAGCATGGGAGCTGATGTGCTCCCCCCTTACTCTCTCATCAGGTGGCAGTACCTCCTCAGAAGCTGGGACCTCAACACCGGCATCTCTAAGTCCCTTAATAGCAGCAAAAATCCTGCACCCCTTCACCGGCCTATGGAGACCTATATCTGGGATTAGCTTATTTATACCCATCTTAACGGCCTTTAGTCCAGCTATTAGACCGGTTAGGTACGCTGCTGAGGTGTTGTTTAGATCTCCTTTCCAGCCGAACTTGGTTAAGATACTGCTATGTACAGCTATCCTAGTTATATCTCCCTTAGGTGCGAACTCCACTACCTGAACGATTACGTACTTATTAGTCTTTCTGATGACCGCTCTAAGCTTCTGCCCAGACCTTATCATCCTGTACCTCTTGTAGTAGTTAGTCTTACCTTCCCTCCTCCTTTTTAGTGGTACCTTGTAGTTAGGTCCTCCGGCCAGCTTACGTCACCTGGATACCTCTTTCCACTAGGTGTCTCTTTAGATCTGCTAAGCTCTTAAATGCCCCTCCCTTGGATAGCGTGTACAGCTTCCTGTAGGTTGCGGTATCTATTGTACCGCTATCCCTGAGCCACTTAAGGAAGTTCCTCAGCTTCCGGATCGTGCTTACCCACTTCCTATGCGGGTCTTCCCTAGCTCCCTTAGCTCCTTTTCTCTTCCCAGGACCTCTTCTATGCCCCTTCTTCCTCTTTTCGTGCCTCTCCTTCCACCTCCCTCGGGAGTTCCTCCCGGAGGGTTCAGCCCATATAGCTCCGTCCTTAATTAGCCTTCGGATATCTTCCTTGGTTAGAGCCGCCTCTATATCCTTAAGCCTCTCCGGGTCAAACCTAACTCTGCCCTCACCGATTCCCAGTACTTCAGCTGCCAGCCTCCTTTGGATTGATAGGTCGGTCATCACGTACCACCAGCATTCGCTACCCTAAATCCCATCTCTAGGGCTTTTCTAGCTATCTCCACCCTCTTTCTCAACCCAACTGAGGAGCTTACGTATACTAAGAACCTGGAGGGGTCCAGCTTATCCAGCTCCTTGGGGTTGCTCACAACTACCGGTATCAGTCCAGAGGGATGAAGCCCTTTAACTAGCTTAGGGGTACCATAGCCTACTGAGGCTAACGGTGGATGGCCCTTAAGTTTCAATCTCATCGGGTTATCCTTACCTCTAGGCTTTCTCCACCTTGGATCGTTCTTGAACTTAGCGAACTTCCACCACTTGTTCCTGTAGAAGGATATCTTAAGCTTCTTAGCTACAGCTCTCCTAATCCACCCCTTCTGCGTTCTTTCAGTCTCTGCATCTCCTTCCACAGTAGACCACCTCATTCAGCATAGCCTCTTTCGTATATGTAGATGCCGTCTACAAAAACCCTTCTATCGAATTCTCTGATCTTAGTTGCCTGCTCGATGTTAGCTGCAGTTTGAGCTACAGCCTCCAGATCGCAGCCTTCGACTATAACGTCGGTCTTAGTTACCGTAACCTTTACGTTACCTAAGATCTTAGCTACCCTAGGGGCCTTCTCCCCTATGAAGTTCTCTATTATGACCCTATCCCCAGAGACCTTTACCGATATGGGGAAGTGCGTGTGCACTATCTTAAGCTTGTACCTATACCCTCGTAAAACTCCATCAATAGAGTTCTTTATGTGTGAGACTACGCTGTAGGCCTGGGCCTTAAGCTTCCTATCAGCGAAGAAGCACTCGACAACAACCTTACCGTTCTCTACGTATATTCTAACCCCCCTAGCATAGCTGAAGTCCTTCTCAACAGTACCTTTAGGACCGCGGACCCTTACTCTATACCTCTCTATCTCTACGCTTACCTTATCGGGAACCTCGATCTCCTCTCTAATAGTTACATCCCTAGCCACGCTACTACCCCCTAGTATACGTAGGCTAGTAGTACACCACCACTTCTCATTTCAATAGCCTCTCTATGCGATACTACTCCACGGGACGTTGAGATTATCAGTATACCTATATCCCTGGATGGTAGGTACCTCCGCATCCACTCGGGAACTCTAAGGAGGTCTACGTACTTAACTGAGTACCTAGGCTTTATCGCTCCACAGCGGTTTATCCTACCGAGTAGCTGTACCTTGATCTTACCCCACCTTCCGTCATCTATGTGCTCGAACTCCCCTATGTAGCCGTACCTCTGCATAACTCTTAGTACGGAGGCTATGAGCTTTGAGGCAGGCATTATGAGTGCCTCCTTATTACCTCTTACCTCGTTGTTGTATACCGTTGCCAAGGCGTTAGCTAGCGGGTCTAGGGAAACCATAGTACCACCTCACGAGTACTTCCTAAAGCCCAGCTGTAGAGCTACCTCCCTAAAGCACTGTCTGCAGAGGTAGAGACCGTACTTCTGTATGACAGCATCTCTACTACCACACCTCCTACATACCTGCGCTCCTCTACCGTACTTCCTTACTATAGGCCTTCTGTACTTACCCAAAGCCTACCACCTTAACCTCTAGCTTCTTCATGAAGAAAACTGCGGCCTCCAGCTTACTAACTCTATGCCTCCTAGGTACCCTACTCCTACACCTCCTTCTCCTTTCAACCCTGTACCCAGGTCTCTCAAGCTTTACCGTTACGTCCATACCGAATATACCGATATCTGGGTCGTACTTAGCGCCAGGTAACGTTATGTGCTCCTTGATTCCGAAGGAAACATTTCCGTAGTCGTCGAAGCTAGAGAACTTTATCCTCCTACCTATAGCTGTGAGAGCCCTATCTAGGAACTTAAGGGCTTTTTCCCCGCGCAAGGTTACAACTACAGCTATAGGCTCACCCCTCCTTATACCGAACTCTCTAATGGTTTTCCTAGCCCGCCTGTACGAGGGCTTCTGACCTGTAAGTTGCTCAAGTAGCTTAGTAGCCTTCTCTAGCCTCTCCCCAGAGCTACCAACACCTACGTTTACAACTACCTTAGCTATCCTAGGCTCCCGCATTTTATTCTCGAGCCAGCTTTGAATTATCGCATTAACTACACCTTCGATGTCTCCGGTCTTCGCCATCACCTCACACCTAGGCTGGCAGTTATTGGAAGGGTGATCTCGGGCTTAGAGACCCCTATTACGAATACCTTATCCAGTGACGTGTAGAACGTACCACCACGTATGTCCTCGATAAGAACGAGCTTCCTATAGTGCCTAACCCCCTCACTTATGCTAAGCACCCTACCTACCCTACCTACGTTAATACCACCTATTACCGTTACTAAAACTCCTTTCTCTAAGCTGAAGTATTCCAGTAGCTCACTACCAGGTACTGATATCTTAACTGTAGATAGCGTAGTGAACTTCCTACCCTCCTCTGGCGGTACAACAATGTTCCTACCGTCGTGGAGGTTGAGCTGTATCTCACCATCTTTAACCGTGGTCTTGTTCTCTATCCTACAGAGCTTGTACGAAGCCTCCTCCTTACTTATGGGTACGAGAGCTATAACCTTGGTGGGTACTGGAACGGCCCTGAAGAACTCACCGGAGGCTTTGATCTCTATTACGTCCATGTAGCCTACAGGAAACTTGTAGTCCCTCCTAACTACCCCATCAACTAGGATATGCCCCTCAGCGATAACCCTCCTAGCCTCTCTGTAGGTTTTAGCGTACCCTAGGATCTCCCTGACGACTATGAGTAGGGGTAAGGATCTTGAAGCTGGGTGCGGTCCGGGTGATGGCTTTACAGTCCACTTAGCCTCCTTCCTAAGTATGGGCCAGAACTCCGGGGCTGCTAACCTCTTAAGGTGTCTCCTCCCACCCATCTTACCCACCGCTCTTCACCTCCTCAGTCTTTCTCCTCTCGATTAGCTTCTCTCTAACCTTATCTACCTTTCCTAGCTTTATTATCATGACCTTAGAGGGGTGTATGAGGTAGGGAACAGGGGTTCCATCAGCTTTCTTTATGGTGACCCCCTCTACGTATATCCTAACTTTCCTCAGGTCTACGTCCAGTACCTTACCTTCGTGCCCAGCCCAGTCCCCTCTAACTACCCTAACTACATCTTCCTTACGTACCGGAAGCCTCTTAACGCCTAGCTCCCTAGCTAGCTCGGGAGCTAACTTAGCGTTGAAGAATTTATGGCGTGTGTGTAGCGGAGCTATGTAGTAGGCAAGCCTTTGCTTGCGGGGCTGACTACTCGGGGAGCTCATAGCACCCACCTCCTATACCACTATAGTGGCTAGGTTAGCTATTCCAGGCCACCTCTCAGCTGCCTCCCTAGCTACAGGTCCTCTTATCTCGCTTCCTTTCGGGTTCCCCTCTGGAGTAACTATTACGCACGCATTATCTTCAAAAGCTATCCAGGTTCCGTCAGGCCTTCTGTATGGTTTTCTCTGCCTAATAACTATGGCCTGCATAACCTGACCTATGAGCTCCGTCTTCCCCTTCTTTACGGTGACTACGATCATGTCGCCTACGGTGGCGAAGGGAATCCTCCTTAGTCTAGTCTTAACTCCTATAACACCTAGCATCATAACCTCTCTAGCTCCACTGTTATCTGCTACGTTAAGCCTAGTGCCGTTAACTATTCCAGGAGATCTACCTAGCCTACTAAAACGCGCAGTGGACTTTACAGAGCTCATTAACTGCTCACCCTACTAAGAACCCCTAGGACTACCCAAGCTACTGACTTAGCTAGAGGCTTAGTCTCACCTATTAGTACGGTATCCCCAGGGTTAACCCTAACACACGGGGGGAGGTACGCGTGTATCCTAGACCTCCTCCTCTCATACCTACGGTACTTCCTAACGTATACTAGGTAGTCCCTCTCTACAACAACCATTTTATGGGCCCTAGCCTTGTAAACTCTCCCAACAAGTAGACCTCCTCTTACCTTTATGTGTCCATGCCACGGGCACTTCGGGTCTGAGCACTCCTCCTGAGGAGGTTGTAGTCCCTCGTACCTTATCCCGATATCCTTAGCTCTACTCACCCACCTCACCCACACATTCTAGGCCTCTCCTCAGGTCTTCCTAGCATCTCTCCACCCTCTATTACTACAGTATCTCCACTAGGCAGTTTAAAAGAAAATCTCCCGTATAGCTTAGGTACTAATACCTCCCTACCGCCTCCCTCTATTACCAGCATGTTCCTCGTTTCCCAGATCACCCTCCCGCGGATACCGACAAAGCTTTTGGAGCTATGGTCTAATACCGCTACCTCTAAGCCTATCAGCTCGTGGCACTTGAGGTTCCTCCTATTATACCTCAACTGCTCTGTCCCCTCCTCTCTTCATTGATTACTGTAAGTATTCTGGCTATGTTCTTCTTAACTATCCTTATCCTAGCTGTATTAGTTAGAGTACCGACCCTAGCTTGAGTTCTTAGCTTAAGTAGTTCCATCCTAAGCTCATTCAGGGTCTTTAGCCTCTCTTCAGGACTCATTCTCCTAATCTCATCTGCTGAGAGGCTCATGAAGCTCCCCCTGCTGTTGTACTAGGCTCGCCCTGGGCGGCCCCCTCCGTAGGTGTTTTGAAGGCTACGTAATCGTCTGGAGTACCTGGCTTAACTATGATCACCTCCACACCGTACAGGCCTGGCTTAAGTAGTGCGCTCACAATAGCTCTATCTACAAGCTTATCTAAGTGACCACCAGTCTTATATACCTTACCTGCCCGGATCTTCTCGTACCTAGCTCTTTCCGAGGTAAGCTTACCGCTAATTACTATCTCGCAACCCACCGCACCAGCTGAGAGTATCCTTCTAAGAGCTACGAAGGCTGCTCGCCTAAAGTGGTAGCCCTTCTCAAGGGCTAAAGCTATCCTAGATGCCATAACCTTAGCATTAAGCTCCGGTACCTCTAACCCAGTTACGGTTATCTGCGGGTTCTCGAGCTTAAAGTACTTCGAGAGTATATCGGCTAGCTTCTTTATTTGCTGACCACGTCTACCTATAACCATAGCCGGCCTATCAGCGTAGATTACGACTCTATCACCGAGGGGTGTTCTAAAGAGATCTACCCCTGCGTACCCGGCCTTGTAGAGGGTCTTGGCTAGGTACTCGTCAATCTTCAACCTGGTTACGTTCATCTCGATGAAGTACTTCTTTATGTCTACCATAGCTTACACCTCCTTGGCTACCACCTCTAGGTGAGTTAAGGATCTAAACCTAGGGGTAGCTCTACCAAAAGCCCTAGGAGTCCATCTCTTCAGGTAGGGTCCCCTATGGGCAGCTGCGTACACTATAACTAACCTCTCGAGGTCTAACCCGCTTACCTCAGCGTTGTTCTCCAAGTTCTTGAGGAGCTTAAGGATGTACTTAGCAGCCTTAACGGGGTACCTACCTATGGGGGAACCCCACCTAGGAAAAGCCTCGGGAAGCCCGGTCTTGTGAGCTATGGATAGCTTGTACCTAGAGTAGGGCACAGCTACCTTTTTAGCAATAACACCCTCGAGGAACTCCTTAGCCTCGGAGAGTTTCATACCTCTCAATATTTTGAAGATCTCGTAAGCTTCCTTCCTCGAGATCGGGGCGTCCCACATCATAGCCTTAGCTACCCTAGACCCCTCGACTACCTCTAGCGGGTAATTCCATCGCGGCATACCCCGGACCAAGCCTAAGTCTCTGGTCTAAGCCTTATAAGCTTCTAAGTAGGACCCCTCCTGAGGGCTATTAGCCTCTCCCCAAACCTCATCTCAACGAAGCACTACCTTCGGAAGAGATATAAGGTAGGTAGGGAGATTAGCTTGGTGTGGTACCCATGTTTGAGGAAGCAGCTTACAGAGGTCCGTCACCTAAGGTAACTTTAGAGAGGTTAGACGAGTATACGTGGCGCATACCTAAGGGGTACAAGGGCTGCATGAAGGTACCGGCAATAGTATTTGCTGATGAGAGTCTTCTCTCAAAGATGAGGGAGGACCTAACCCTCGTCCAGGCCGCTAACGTCGCTTGCCTAGATGGTATACAGGTAGCTTCGTACGTAATGCCTGACGGACATCAAGGGTATGGATTCCCGATAGGTGGAGTAGCTGGTATGGACTACGATGAAGGGGTTATATCCCCGGGTGGTGTAGGCTACGATATAAACTGCGGTGTTAGGCTTCTCAGGACTAACTTAAGCATCGAGGACGTTAAGCCTAAGCTAAAGGAGTTAGTTGACACGATATTCCACAACGTTCCCTCAGGCGTTGGAAGTACCGGTAAGGTGAGGTTAAGCATCTCCGAGCTCGATAGAGTACTAGCTGAGGGAGTTACTTGGGCTATAGAGAGAGGTTTTGGATGGGTTGACGATCTTGAGTTCATCGAAGAGAAGGGGTCTATGAAGGGAGCCGACCCGAGTAAGGTTAGTAGGGTTGCAAAGGAGAGGGGAGCCCCTCAGCTGGGTACTCTCGGGGCTGGGAACCACTTCCTAGAGATCCAGGTAGTAGATAAGATATACGATAAGAGCTTAGCTAAGGTTCTAGGTATCGAGTACGAGGGGCAGATCACCGTAATGATACACACAGGGTCTAGAGGTTTAGGGCACCAGGTGGCTAGCGATTACCTAGTGATTATGGAGAGAGCTATGAGGAGGTACGGTATATCACCTCCAGATAGGGAGCTTGCATCCGTACCGATAAAGACGAGGGAGGGCGAGGACTACTTCGCAGCTATGGCTGCAGCAGCAAACTACGCGTGGACTAATAGGCAGCTCATAACGCACTGGGTTAGGGAGTCGTTCGGTAGGGTGTTTAAGGTAGATCCCGATAAGCTGGACCTAGGTATAGTGTACGACGTAGCACATAACATAGCTAAGATAGAGGAGCACTACGTAGATGGTAAGAGGCTTAAGCTGGTCGTACACAGAAAGGGGGCTACTAGAGCCTTCCCACCAGGTCACCCGGAGATACCTAAAGCTCACCAGTCCATCGGTCAGGTAGTGCTCATCCCAGGTTCTATGGGCACGGCTAGCTACGTTATGGTCGGTGTACCAGAGGGTGCACGAACATTCTACTCGGCAGCGCATGGTGCTGGTAGGTGGCTCTCTAGAGAAGCTGCCGTTAGGAGGTATAGACCACAGGAGGTTACAGGGCATCTAGCGTCCATGGGTATATACCTTAGAGCTGCTACAGCAAGGGTAGTCTCTGAGGAGGCTCCCGGAGCCTATAAGGATGTAGATAGAGTGGCACTCGTAAGCCATAAGGTAGGCATAGCTAAGCTCGTTGCCCGCCTAAAGCCTATAGGTGTTGCTAAGGGTTGAAGGAGCTGAAAGCCCTCGCTAGAGTAGGGAGCTACCTACTCCCAGTTATCGTAAGAGTAGAGGAGGGTACTCTTAGAGTTTTACTTGAGTCGGTCACAACTAGGACCACAGCTCTACGCGGCTCCCTCTCCGCCACAGAGGTCGGGGAGATAGTAGCCGGTAGGGAAACCGTAATTAAGGTAGACCACAGCTGTAGAGTCTCCGTAAGGAAGCTGAGGAGAAAGCTAAGGCCTACGGACCCTCAGGATAGGAGGTTACTCAAGGGACTCGGCATAGGTCCCCAAGGGTTTAAGGATCGAACCAACTTTTTCAGCAATCTCTACGTAGTTACTGTAACTAGGGAGAGCTTAGGTATTACACTAATAGTAAACCAGAGAGCAGCTCTCGTACTAAAGAACCTACTCAGGAGTTGCGGAGCTAGCACAGACTAAAGCTGAACTCCACACCTTTTACAAGGTTACCTAAACTGAGCTACTACAGCACATCCCCCTAGACTACCCAGTGATTGAAGTAGCTCACCTCCGGGAGAGCTGGATAGGTCGGTTAAGGTATAGGGTACCTAGCTCCCTAATGCTCCCAAGCTCTAAGACTCCGAAGCCTCTGAATGTAGTAGTGGAGGCGCATCTAGGGATAAGCGGTTTAGGGTGTAGGAGGGTTTCACTGCGATTTCGAGAGCTAAGCCCCTCGGGGCTGAACCCCGGAGAAAAAGCTTTAAAGTTCTCCTGGCTAGTGGATTAGGTAAGGCGGTAGAGGTGGCTCGAAGGAAGCAGTCGGCTCCAAGAAGAGGAAGCCTCGGTGTAAGGCCTAGAAAGAGAGCGGCAAGACTATTGCCTAAGATCAGGTCGTGGCCTACGGTAAACTTAGCGGAACCTAGACCTCTAGCGTTCATAGGGTATAAAGCCGGTACGACGCACGCTATGGTAATCGACAATAGACCGGGTAGCTTAACTTACGGGCAGGAGGTAGCAGTCGCGGTAACGGTCATAGAGACTCCACCTGTAGTACCGGTAGCAGCTAGGTTCTACACTTACGGGACCCTCGGGAACCTCGAGACGTTTACTGAGGTCTGGGCTAGCGTACCTAAGGATCTAGAGCTCTGGAGGAGGATCTCCACCCTCTCCGTGGACCCGCAGAAGAACGAGTCTAGAGTAAGGCTAGTTACCGAGAGTATAGATAAGATAGCCGAGGTTTCCATCATAGTAGCAACACAGCCTAAGCTTACCGGAGGACTAAGTAAGAAGGTCCCAGACCTGCTGGAGGTTAGGGTAGGCGGGGGCACCGTAGCGGATAGGGTTAACTACGCCGTAGGCATCCTCGGTAAGCCTATTGATGTCAGTAGCATATTCTCTCCCGGGCAGTACGTAGATGTGATAGGAGTTACCAAGGGTAAGGGGTTCCAAGGAGTCATAAAGAGGTTCGGAGTAAGGGAGCTCCCCAGGTGGCACAAACATAGAAAGGGAAGTAGAAGGATAGGTGCTAGGTCTCCAGCTACCGGAGCTCTCAGTACGGTACCTCAAGCCGGTCAGATGGGCTTCCACAGGAGAACGGAGTACAACAAGCTCATACTAAGCATAGGTAACAACGGTTACGAGGTTGTTCCCTCAGGAGGTTTCCCCTATTACGGGTTGGTTAAGTCGAGCTACGTTATCCTGAAGGGCAGCGTCTTCGGACCCCCGAAGAGACCTGTAGTACTTAGATGGCCGGTAAGACCTCCCGTAGGAGTTCAGGTGGTGCCGCCTAAGGTAGTCTATATTAGCCTAGAGAGCAAGCAGTAGAGGTGCCGCCTATGGGGGTCATAGTAGTGCCAACTAGATCAACCTTGAAGAGGGTACCCCTCTACAGCTTAGATGGAAGTGTAGTTGGTGAGATAACCCTCCCGGAGGTTTTCTCGATACCCGTTAGGTTAGATATAATTAGAAGAGCTTTCCACGCAGCTTTCACAGCACGCCTCCAGCCTAAGGGTAGGGATGAGCTGGCCGGTAAGCGTAGGGTAGGTGAGTCTTGGGGTATAAACTACTCCGTTGCTAGGGTCCCAAGGCTTGATAATGGTAGGGCTGTGTTCGTACCGCAAGCTAGGGGAGGTAGGCTCGCGTTTCCACCAACAACAGAGAAGAAGCTACGCGAGCTCGTAAACAAGAGGGAGAAGCTTCTAGCAACCGCCTCCGCCCTAGCGGCAACAGCTGCTGAGGAGCTCGTACGCTTACGGGGGCATAGGTTCTCTGTAAGTACCCTACCAATAGTAGTAGTTAACGAGTTAGAGAGCGTGGAGAGGACCTCAACTCTCAAGGGAATTCTGCAGGCTCTGAAGGTATGGGAGGATGTCGAGAGGGCCCAGAGCGGTACTAAGATAAGAGCTGGTAAGGGTAAGATGAGGGGTAGGAGGTACTACGTACCTAAATCGCTGCTATTAGTAGTTTCAAGTAGTAAGGCTAAGGTGATAAGAGCTGGCAGGAGCCTCCCTGGGGTTGACGTAGTCTCCGCCGACATGCTTAGCGTAATCCACCTAGCTCCTGGAGGGCACCCCGGTAGGTTAGCGATCTTAACTCCTAGAGCTTTAGAGGTGCTTAAGAATAGGTTCCAGGTGGTAGCTCCGTGAAAGACCCGCATACGGTAATCAAGGCAGCAGTCTCGAGTGAGAAGGCCTTAACCTATATAGATAGGTACAACACCCTAACCTTCATAGTGGATATCAAGGCCACCAAGCACGACATTAAGAGGGCTGTGGAAAGCCTATTCAACGTAAAGGTAGCTGAGGTTAGAACCTTAATAACGCCTAGAGGGGAGAAGAAGGCTTACGTAAGGCTAGCTGAAGGCTATAAAGCTTCAGACGTAGCTACTAAGCTAGGTATAGTGTAGGGTGGTTTAAGTGGGTAAGAGAATACTTGTTCAGAGAGCTGGCCGGGGAACTCAGACTTTCAGGAGCCCATCGCATCTAAGGGTAGCACCTGCTAGGTACCCAGCACCGAGCTCTGAGACTAAACGAGGGGTTATTGCTGAGCTAGTACACGATCCAGGTAGGTGGGTTCCCCTAGCGCACATAGCACTAGAAGACGGTACCGACTTCTACGTCCCAGCTGTTGAGGGGGTTTACGAGGGCCAGGTAGTGTACGTAGGGCCTCAAGCACCGGTAGCTATCGGTAACATACTTCCGCTAGGTAGCATCCCCGAGGGCACTAAGGTGTGTAACATAGAACTCAGACCTGGGGATGGGGGTAAGCTAGCGAGGCAAGCTGGCGCCTATGCAGTTGTCCTCGGAAAGTCGGGTAAGTACGTGATAATACAGCTCCCAAGCGGCGAGCAGAGGATGGTGTTGGCATCGGCTAGGGCAACTATAGGGGTACCAGCCGGTGCTGGGAGGACAGAGAAGCCCTTGCTAAAAGCCGGGGCAGCGTACTACAAGTGGAAGACTAAGGCTAGGAAGTGGCCTAGGGTCAGAGGGGTTGTGATGAACCCGGTGTCTCACCCGCACGGTGGAGGCTCACACCAGAGTGTCTCGAGGTCGTCAACAGTATCTAGGAACGCTCCACCAGGTCGTAAGGTAGGGCACGTAGCGGCAAGTAGAACTGGGAGGAGAAAGAGGTAGCCTTTATTAAGCCCTCAAAACAGTAGGAAGGGGGACCTAGGATAGCAACTAGAATGGAGCTACCACCTGAGTGGGCTAAGTTTAGGTATAGGGGTAGGACTCTAGAGGAGCTTCTAAACATGTCCATGGACGAGCTCATAAAGCTCTTACCAGCTCGAGCTAGGAGGTCTTTGCTAAGGATGATGTCTGAGCTAGAGATTAGGAAGAGGATGTACGAGTACGGCATGCTTAAGTCCGAGAAAGATGAGCCAGAGAGGCTTAAGCTCTTGAAGAAGGTCCTCAAAGCTAGGGAGCTGCTATCTCAGGGGAGAAACGTCGTTATAAAGACCCACGTTAGAGACGCGGTTATACTGCCCGTAATGGTCGGTCTAACCATAGCTGTTTACAACGGTAAGGAGTACGTGCCCGTAAAGATAACCCCTGAGATGATAGGACATTATCTCGGAGAGTTCGCGCTGACTACGAGGAAGGTAGAGCACGGAGAGCCCGGGCTTAAGGCTACGAGGTCTACCCTCTTCGTAGCGATGAAGTAATCCTCAGATTTATGGGCGAGATTAGCTGTTTAGAGAGGTTCTTTAGAGGTCTAGTGGACCCGAAATTTCTCCATAACGTGCTTTTAGAAGCTGAGGAATTAGCTTCTAACGTAATATTTCTCCGCTTTAACTTTAGATGTAATAGGGGGCTAGTTAAGGGGATACTTGTAGCGGTACTCTATACCTTCAGGACCGTAGTTAGGACTATGGTAGAAGTAATCCTAGCGTCGTCAGATATACAGGCTAGAGACTTTATCCTACGTGCATACCCGTCCCTAATCGGGATGGGATACGGAGTAGACCTAAGCTCTGAAGGTATAAGGGTCTACAAGGTCTATAAGTGTGGAAGCTCTTTAGGTAAGAGCTTTACCGAGGTGGTTCAGGAGATCCTCTCAGTATTTGAGGAGAGTTGTGAGGTCCTCTTCGAGGGGGACTACTCCCTAGAGATTTTAACCTCTCCTTAAGGGCGGCTCTACGCTTAGAACTCAGTTAACCTCTAAAGGGCATCGCGTCTGATCGAGGAGATTTCATAAAAGCTTAAATAGAAGTTTCTAATGTTAATCTAATGGGTGCTACAAAGGATGGCGTACGGTATACCTGTCTTAGTGCTGAAGGAGGGTACTAGTAGGACGTATGGCCGTGAAGCACTTAGAAACAACATCCTAGCTGCTAGAGCTCTAGCTGAGGTACTGAGGACTTCCCTAGGGCCTAAGGGTTTGGATAAGATGCTCGTAGATAGCTTCGGAGATATAACCGTAACTAACGATGGAGCAACGATAGTTAAAGAGATGGAGGTTCAGCACCCAGCCGCTAAGCTCCTGGTTGAAACAGCCAAGGCTGTCGATGCTGAGGTTGGCGATGGGACCACGACTGCGGTAGTACTAGCTGGAGCTCTACTTGCTAAAGCTGAGGCCCTCCTAGATCAGAACATCCACCCAACTATTATCATAGAGGGGTATAAGAAGGCGGCCGAGAAGGCCGTAGAAATTATGGAGGAGATAGCTGATAGCATAAACATAAGCCTGGAGACCCCGGAGGACATCGAGAGGTCCAGACCTGTACTAAGGGAGCTAGCATATGCTGCTCTAGCGAGTAAGTACATAGCCTCTCCGGATGTGATAGACTACTTCATAGAGCTGGTAATGGAGGCTGTAGTAACCGTAGCCGAGAGGAGACCGGAGGGAGGTTACCTTGTTAGGTCAGATAACATCAAGGTAGAGAAGAAGAAGGGGGCTTCCCTAGCTGAGAGCAGGTTAGTTAAGGGTATAGTCCTAGATAAGGAGGTAGTGCACCCAGGCATGCCTAGGAGGGTTGAGAAGGCTAAGATAGCTCTACTGGACACCCCGCTCGAAATAGAGAAACCGGATATAACGGCTAAGATAAACATCACTTCACCCGACCAGATAAAGAGGTTCCTAGATGAGGAGACCAGGCTCCTAAAGGAGATGGTGGATAAGGTAGTGTCTGTAGGGGCTAACGTTGTTATATGTCAGAAGGGTATTGATGATGTAGCTCAGCACTTCCTAGCTAAGAAGGGTATACTAGCTGTTAGGAGGGTTAAGAGGTCCGACATGGAGAAGCTGGAGAGAGCTACCGGAGGTAGGATAGTAACGAGTATTAGGGACCTTACCGAAAAAGATCTAGGCTATGCTGAGCTGGTGGAGGAGAGGAGGGTAGGTAACGATAAGATGGTATTCGTAGAGGGATGTAAGAACCCGAAGGCAGTAACTATACTAGTACGTGGAGCCAACGATATGCTACTAGATGACGCTGAGAGATCTTTAAACGACGCGATTAACGCCCTTAGAAACGCTCTAAAAGAGCCTAAGGTACTACCGGGAGGTGGTGCTCCCGAGGTTGAGGTAGCGCTTAGGCTAAGGAAGTGGGCTGAGACCGTAGGCGGTAAGGAGCAGCTAGCAGTAGTAGCCTTCGCTGAAGCCTTGGAGGAGATCCCGGTAATACTGGCTAGGAGCGCTGGTATGGATCCTCTGGAGGCTCTAATGGAGCTCAGGAAGCTACACGCGTCAGGGAACAAGTACGCTGGAATAGATGTCCTTGAAGGTAAGGTCGAGGAGGACATGAGGAAGCTAAAGGTACTAGACCCGCTCACGGTTAAGAAGCAGATCATAAGAGCTGCGACGGAGGCTGCAACAGCTATACTAAAGGTCGACGATCTAATAGCAGCATCGCCGCTTAAGAAGGAGGGTAAGGAGAGGAAGGGCGAGGAGGAGGAAGGCGAAGGTAGAGGCATAAGTAGACCGGAGCTAGACTAGTACTTGGTTACAGAGTTAAAGATTCCCCCAGGTAGAGCTCAAAAAGCTTTTAGGATCGGTTTATTCTCTCTTTAAGCTATGGTTGCGAGCTTTAACCCTTAGAGCACGCAGTTAGTGAGAACCTTATAAGGTGGGTAAGGTTTCAGTAACGGTATGGAGGACCTCGTTGAGGTAGTTGAGGGTAAGGTACGGCTGCTAGTGTACAACCTAGAGAGGTTTAGGAGGCCTGACGGTGTATACGAACCGGCTTGGGCTCCTGTCTTCTATAACCCTCAGATGATCATAAACAGAGATTATAGCGTCTTAAGTCTAGCAACTCTAGGTCTCAGCAGAGCTGTAGTTGTTGATGCTCTAGCCGGTTCTGGCGTGAGAGCTTTAAGGTACTGCGCTGAGGTAGTAGGCATTGAGAGGTGCCTAGCTAACGATATAGACTCGGGAGCCTACGACCTTATCAGGAAAAACATCGAGCTCAATGCACTATCTGAAAGGGTTAAAGCACTTAACGAGGACGCTAACGTACTTCTCTATAAGCTTAAGCTCTCGCGGGAGAGGTTAGACTTCATAGATATAGACCCTTATGGGTCACCATCACCCTTTGCTAGGTCAGCTACGTGGGCTGTAGCTAGGGGAGGTTACATCGGGCTAACGGCTACGGACCTCGCGGCTCTGTCCGGTAGTAGACCGTGGGCTGGTAGTAGGAGGTACTGGACCTCGCTAACTGCTACTGACGTACCTAAGGCAGTAGCCCTCAGGGTACTGCTGGGCTACGCAGCTCGCGTAGCAGCAGAGCTCGATAGGTATATAGAGCCTCTATTCTACATAGTAGGCAGGTACTTCGTGAGGGTACTCTACAGGGTCCGTAAAGGGGCTTCAGCTGCGGATGCTATGCTAGCTAAGGATATTGGCTACTTCAGGTACTGCGGCTCCTGCGGCTTTAGAGACTTCGTTTGGGAGGTTGAGAGCTTAACCTGCCCGAACTGCGGTACTAGGGTTAAGTACGTGGGCCCCCTGTGGATTGGTAGTACCCTGTGCGGTGAGCTTGTAGCTAAGGCTAGGGAGCTACTACCCAGGGACTACTCCTACATGCAGACCTATAGGGAGCTACTGAAGATTCTCGAGTCTCAGATAGCTGAGGCAGAGATTTGCCCGCAGATACCCTACGACGTAGTCCACCTATCGAGTAGGTTAAGGGTTAGCGCTCCAAAGGTCTCCCAGGTAGTGGAGTGCCTCAAGTCTCTCGGGTACCGCAGTAGTAGGTATTATGGGATGCCGACAGCTATATGTACCGACGCACCATACAGAGACGTAGTTAGCTGCGTTAAGGAGCCTCCTTAGCGGGTCCCAGAGAAATCTCGGGGGAAGTGCTTATAACCTCTCAGTAGAAATGCTTCAGTAGCTGGGGTGGGTATTGAGCACCAGAAGTGAAAAGGTAAGTCATAAGATTCTGGAGCACGAGCTCGTTCCAAAGCACGAGCTCCTAAGTAAGGAGGAGGCAGTAAGAGTACTGAGGGAGCTTGGCGTGCGCCCGGAGCAGCTACCTTGGATAAGAGCGTCGGATCCTGTGGCTAGGTTACTAGGGGCTAAGCCTGGAGACATAATAAGGGTAGTAAGGAAGTCCCCGACAGCGGGGGTCTCTATAGCTTATAGGTTTGTAGTAGTAGGGTAGTGGGTATGAGTATCGCGAGCTACCTAACCCCGAGTGTTAGGTGGAAACTGTTCGAGGAGTATGCACGTAGTGTAGGGTTGGTCCGCCATCACATAGATTCCTTTAACACATTCGTTGAGCGCGGTATTAAGGAGATAGTTAGAAGCCTTGGGGTTATCGAGATCCCCGTGAAGGAGGCTGAGGAGGGTAAAGTAACTATAGAGTTCGTTGATGTCTACATAGGTACCCCGAAGTTCCACGAGGTTGAGGGGCACGTAGTCGATATAACGCCAATGATAGCCAGGCTCCGCAATCTAACCTACAGCTCTCAGATTACAGCTAAGGTAGTAGTTAAGAGAGGTGATAGCGTAGTTTACGAAGATGATGTACCAATAGGGCATCTCCCAGTAATGGTTAGGTCCAAGATAGACCCTACGTCTAATATGAGTAGGGAGGAGCTTGTAAGCATAGGTGAGGATTGGAGAGACCCCGGAGGTTACTTCATAATTAACGGTTCGGAGAGGGTTATAGTAGCTCAGGAGGATCTAGCGCCTAACAGGGTGTTCGTAGAGAAAGCTGAGACCGGGGCGAACATAACACACTCGGCTAAGATGATATCGGTCTCAGCAGGACTTAGGGTCCCAACCATAGTCGATAGACAGAAGGACGGTACGTTGGTTATCAACTTCCCAGCTCTTCTAGCTAAAGTACCCGTCGTAGTGGTGATGAAGGCTCTAGGGCTGGTCACAGATAAGGAGATAGCTTACGCAGTATCCCACGACCCTGAGATACAGCAAGAGCTCTTGCCATCTCTCCTCCAGGCGCAGGAGATAAGGACTAAGGAGGATGCCCTAGACTACATAGGAGCTAGGATCGCAGCTGGTCAGGTAGCTGAGGCTAGGAGGAAGAGAGCTGAGGAGGTACTGGATAGGTACCTCTTCCCACACTTAGGGACAGATCCTTCACCAACTACGAGACTTAGGAAGGCCCTCTACCTGGGGCAGATGGTGTGTAGACTCATAGAGCTAGTCCTCGGTAGGCGGGAGCCAGATGATAGGGATCACTATGGTAATAGAAGGCTTAGACTAGCTGGAGACCTCCTAGCGCAGCTCTTCAGGGTGGCTTTTAGGCAGTACGTAGAGGAGCTTCGAAGCTCCCTTGAGAGAACTACGATAAGGCTTGGGCGTATAAACATTAGGGCACTTGTAAGGCCCGACATAGTTGCTGAGAGGGTTAGACACGCTCTCGCTACAGGTAACTGGGTTGGCGGTAAGACCGGAGTCAGCCAGATGCTCGATAGAACTAACTGGATCTCTACGCTAAGCCACCTCAGGAGGACAGTATCTCCTCTAAGTAGGGGGCAGCCGCACTTTGAAGCTAGAGATGTACATGGAACTCAGTTTGGACGTATATGCTTGTTCGAAACTCCCGAAGGACCTAACTGCGGTTTAGTTAAGAACCTAGCCCTCTACGTAAAGATCTCGACAGGCTCGAACCCCGATGAGGTTCTAGCGGTACTTAAGAAGCTAGGCATAATCCCCGTTGAGGAGGTATTTAGAAGACTTATTGACGGTGACGAGGAGCTCTCGAAGAGCTTAGGTAGCTACGCTAAGGTATTCCTTAACGGAACTCTAGTCGGCTACTACCCAGGTAGTGCTGAATCCCTAGCAAGAGCCTTCATCCACCTAAGGAGAAAGGGAAGGCTTCACTACGAAACCAACGTTAAGTACGTCCAAACCGAGTACCTAAACGAGGTCTTCATAAACACCGACGAAGGAAGGGCTCTTAGACCTCTAATAGTCGTGGAGGGAGGTAAACCGCGCTTAACCAAGGAGATCGTTGAGGAGTACCTCTCAGGTAAGCTAACTTTCGAGGACCTAGTTAAGCGTGGAGTTATAGAGTACATAGACCCGGATGAGGAGGAGAACTGCTACATAGCCTTAGACCCGGAGGATCTTACCCCAGAGCACACTCACCTCGAGCTCTGGCCGGCCGCTATAGTAGGTGTAGCTGCGGCAACCATACCGTACCTAGAGTACAACCAATCCCCGAGAAACACCTATCAGGCCGCCATGGCTAAGCAGGCGCTAGGTCTCTACGCTGCGAATTTCAACCTGAGATTCGATAGTCGGGCACACGTACTCCACTACCCCCAGAAACCTATAGTCCAGACAAGGTTCCTAGACTTAATAGGGTTTAACGATAGGCCAGCAGGTCAGAACTTCATTGTTGCGGTGCTATCCTACACCGGCTATAACATGGAGGACGCAGTTATCCTGAATAGGTCATCGGTTGAGAGAGGGCTTGCTCGGAGTACGTTCTACAGGGAGTACAGCACTGAGGAGCTTAGGTACGCTGGAGGTCAGATGGATAGGATAGAGGTACCGGAGCCTTCAGTTAGAGGGTATAGAGGTAGGGAGAACTACGCGCTACTAGATGAGGACGGGCTAGTAGCTCCCGAGACTAGGGTTTCCTCAGGTAACGTACTTATAGGTAAGACATCCCCCCCGAGGTTCATGGAGGAGTACAGGGAGCTAGGTATAGTTAGTACAACTAGAAGGGACACCTCGATAACGCTAAGGCACGGTGATAGGGGTGTAGTAGATTCGGTACTGATCATGGTATCGGCAGATGGGAATAAGCTAGTGAGGGTTAGGGTACGGGACCTGCGCGTACCTGAAATCGGAGATAAGTTCGCCTCAAGGCACGGTCAGAAAGGCGTAGTTGGACTACTGCTACCTCAGTACGACATGCCGTACACTCCTGAAGGCATAACCCCGGACTTGATCGTAAACCCGCACGCGCTACCCTCGAGGATGACTGTAGGTCAGCTTATAGAGACCATAGCTGGTAAGGTCGGTGCTATATGTGGTAAGTTCGTTGATGGTACCCCATTCTACGGTGAGAAGCCGGAGAGACTTAAGGTGGAGCTACTGCTGAGAGGCTATCCAAGTGACGGTACCGAGCCCATGTACGACGGTAGGACAGGTGAGCTACTCTCAAACTCCGTCTTCATAGGTATAGTCTACTACCAGAGGCTCCACCATATGGTGTCCGATAAGATACACGCGAGAGCTAGAGGACCCGTTCAGCTACTTACTAGGCAGCCTACGGAGGGTAGAGCTAGGGAGGGAGGGCTCAGATTCGGTGAAATGGAGAGGGACTGCCTAATTGGGCACGGAGCAGCGCTACTCCTGCAGGAGAGGATGCTCGAGAGCTCCGATAGGGTGATCATATATGTGTGCTCTGAGTGTGGGTTGATCGGGTGGTTCGATAGAAAGAAGGGGAGGTATGTCTGCCCTCTACACGGAGATAAGGGAAGGCTTTACCCAGTTAAGGTAAGCTACGCGTTTAAGCTACTACTGCAGGAGCTTATGTCCATGCTCATATACCCGAAGATCATACTCGGGGATAAGTACGAGATCTCTAGAGGTGGGTAGCTATGGCGGAGTCCGAGAAGGTAATACGTGGAATTAAGTTCGGGATTCTATCTCCCGACGTTATCAGGAAGATCTCGGTTACAGCAATAGTTACGCCTGAGGTCTACGACGAGAACGGTATACCTGTAGAAGGGGGCGTGATGGATCCGAGGCTAGGGGTGATCGAACCGGGGCAGAGGTGCGCTACGTGTGGTAATACCCTAGCGCAGTGCCCGGGTCACTTCGGGCACCTAGAGCTAGCTAAGCCAGTGATACACGTAGGCTTTGTTAAGCACGTACACATGCTACTGAGAACTACGTGCCACTCGTGCAATAGAGTTAAGATACCTGAGAAGGACCTAGAGAGGTACAGGGAGCTCTACAGGAAGCTTAGGGGGAGATGGTCCCAGCTAGCAAACAGCTTAGTGGAGTTCGTTAGGCAGAAAGCAGCTAAGGCTCTTGAATGTCCTCACTGCGGAGCTAGACAGTATAAGATAATCCTAGAGAAGCCGGCTACCTTCATAGAGGAGGGGGGTAGGGGCAAGCTCTACCCGGACGCAATAAAGCAGTGGCTTAGTAACATACCGAGCGCAGACCTAGAGGTTCTTGGGCTCGACCCGGAGGTAGCTAGACCTGAGTGGATGATAATAAATGTCCTCCCGATACCGCCGATAGCTGTTAGACCCTCCATAGTCCTGGAGACGGGTATGAGAGCTGAGGACGACCTAACGCATAAGCTAGTCGACATAATAAGGACTAACGAGAAGCTCAAGGAGGCCATAAACTCAGGTGCTCCGGAGATAATAGTGGAGGACCTATGGGAGCTTCTCCAGTACCACGTAATGACCTACGTAGATAACGAGCTTCCCGGTATCCCACCAGCTAAGAGAAGGTCTGGGATGCCCCTTAAGACCCTAGCTCAGAGGCTTAGGGGTAAGGAGGGTAGGTTTAGAGGAAACCTATCCGGTAAGAGAGTAGACTTCTCAGCAAGAACCGTTATAAGCCCCGACCCCAACCTTGACATAAACGAAGTTGGAGTCCCCTACGAGGTAGCCATGACCCTCACAGTACCCGAGTACGTAACCTCCTGGAACTTAGATAAGATGAGGGAGTACGTACTTAACGGACCATACAAGTGGCCTGGAGCTAACTACGTAATAGACCCAAGCGGTAGGAGGCTAGACCTAAGGTACGTTAAGGACCTAAAGGCTCTTGCGGAGAGCCTTAAGCCGGGCTACATAGTTGAGAGGCACCTAGTTAATGGGGACATAGTGCTCTTCAATAGGCAGCCGTCACTACATAAGATGTCCATAATGGCCCATAAAGTTAGGGTTCTACCGGGTAAGACCTTCCGCCTACACCTAGCTGTATGCCCTCCGTATAACGCTGACTTTGATGGGGACGAGATGAACCTACACGTACCTCAGACCCTAGAGGCTAGGGCGGAGGCTGAGGAGCTACTGCTGGTGGAGAAGCACATACTGAGCCCGAGATATGGAGGTCCTATAATCGGAGGTATACAGGATTACATAAGTGGAGGCTACTTGCTAACCCTTAAGTCAACGATACTCACTAAGGAGCAGGTAGCAGACCTTCTGGCAACCATAGACTACTCCGGCGAGATCCCGGAGCCCGCGATCCTCTCCCCAGTAGAGGCGTGGTCGGGGAAGCAGATCCTGAGTTTACTCCTACCTGAGGACTTCAACTTCATGGGGGAGACGAAGCTATCCTCCGGTAACCTGAAGTGCACCTCTGAGGAGTGCTTCTGGGATACCTTCCTCGTAGTTAAGAAGGGTAAGGTACTGGAGGGGGTAGTGGATAAGACTGTTATAGGGTCGCAGCAGCCAAGATCCCTCATGCACTACATCATAATGGAGTACGGTGAGGTATTCGGAGCTGAGTTTATGAACAAGGCGTTCAAGCTATTCCTCAGGTACATAGAGATGGTCGGCTTTACCATGACCTTAGACAACGTAGAGCTAAGTGAGAGAGCTCTCACCGAAGCTAGCGAGTTCGTGCAGAGCTCGTACAGGGAGATCGGGAAGCTCATAGAGTTGTACAACTCAGGTCAGCTAGAACCGGTACCTGGTAGGACATTAGCGGAAACCCTAGAGATTAGGATACTGGACGTACTGGCTAAGGCTAGGGATGAGGGAGGCTCCACGGCGTTGAAGTACATGAGCCTCACCAACCCGGTGTACGTTATGGCTAGGACCGGTGCTAGGGGTAGTAACCTCAACATAATCCAGATGGCGGTACTCCTCGGGCAGCAGTCAGTAAGAGGGGAGAGGATATGGAGAGGCTATAGAGGTAGGGTACTAGCTCACTTCAAGTACGGCGACCTAAGCCCTAAGGCGAGAGGCTTCGTAGAGAGCTCCTTCCGTAAAGGGCTTACACCTCTAGAGGTGTTCTTCCACGCTGCGGGAGGGCGTGAAGGTCTTGTAGATACAGCTGTTAGAACATCTCAGAGCGGGTACATGCAGAGGAGGCTGATAAACGCCCTCCAGGATCTCTACGTAGATTACGACCTAACCGTTAGGAGTACTTACGGAGAGCTTGTTCAGTTCAAGTACGGAGAGGACGGTGTAGACCCGAAGAAGAGTTCCTTCGGTAAGGCTATTGATATAGACAGAATAATAGTTAAACACGTTGGATGGAGGATGGCCCCATGAGCGGGAAATCCCGGGCTAAGAGAGGATCTAAGAGGAGGAAGGTAAAGGAGAGGAAGCCTAGCGAAGAAGTAGAGAGGGTTAGGAAGGCTGTCCTAGAGCCTGGAGAGCTTGTAGATAGGCTTATAGGGGAGCTCCACCTACGTGAGAAGCTACCTGAAGTGCTAGTGGAGAAAATTAGGGGCATCGTACTTGGTAAGTACGCTACTAGCCCTGAGGAAGAGGCGATGAGGCGTGAGCTGGAGAGCTTAGCTAACCTCGCTGAGAGGGTCTACAGCATCGTAAGGCCTATTGAGGGAAGGGTTCCGAGGGCTATATTCGAGGAGACCCTGGTTAAGGTAGTGGACGCGGTAGTTAGGTTCTCGCTAACCGATGAGGAGATAGCTAGGATTAGGGATGATGTAGAGTCCACCTACTTAAAGGCTATAGTAGAGCCCGGGGAGCCTGTTGGAACTGTAGCTGCGCAGTCTATAGGTGAGCCGAGTACCCAGATGACCTTAAGGACATTCCACTTCGCAGGAGTTAGAGAGCTTAACGTAACCCTAGGGCTTCCGAGGCTTATAGAGCTAGTCGACGCTAAGAGAAAGCCTGAGACTCCCATCATGGAGATATACCTCAGGGGCGAGTATAAGTACGATCTTAGTACAGCTTTAAACCTAGCTAGGAAGCTTGAGTACACTACTTTAGAAAACGTTGCTGCAGCTGCAGATGTAGACCTAGCTACCGAGAGCATAGTCATTAGGCTGGATAGGGAGATGCTCGAGGATAAGGGTCTTACTGCGGATGACGTAGTCTCAGCTCTCTCAAAGCATAAGGTTCTTGCAGGGAGGGTAAGGGTTGAGGAGTCAGAGCCGGAGTTCCCAACCATCGTAGTGGAGGTACCTAAAGCATATGTGCACATAACCAAGATCCTGAAGTTCAGAGAGCGATTGCTGAAAGTTAAGCTAAAGGGGATTAAGGGAATAAAGAAGGTTATACTACAGAGAAGGCTTGAGCCATCCACCGGTAAGTACGAGTACGTACTACTAACGGAGGGCTCAAACCTAGCTGAGGTTCTAGCACTACCTCAGGTAGACCACGTAAAGACTAGGACTAACGATATACATGAGATAGAGAGGGTCCTCGGGATAGAGGCCGCTCGCTATGCCTTAATAACGGAGATAATGAATACCCTCAGGGAGCAGGGTCTGGAGGTTGACGTAAGGCACGTAATGCTTGTTGCAGACCTAATGACGTGGACAGGCGTTGTTAGGCAGATAGGTCGGCACGGTGTAGTAGGGGAGAAGAGAAGCGTCCTAGCTAGGGCAGCCTTTGAGGTAACTACTAAGCAGCTTTTCGATGCCAGCGCTGCTGGAGAGCTGGATACCCTTAAGGGAGTTGCGGAGAACATAGTTGTCGGACAGCTAATACCGTTTGGTACAGCTATGGTAGAGCTTAAAACTAGCCCTCAACTATTAGCTAGGGGTGGGACACCGAGTGAGTGAAGCTCAGAGATCAGAGCTAGAGAGGGAGATAAAGAACCTTATGAGGACCGGTAAGTTCATACTCGGTACGAGGAAGAGCTTAAAGGCACTACTCCTAGGTAAAGCTAAAGCTGTTGTAGTAGCCGATAAGATACTACCGGCTATAGAGGCCGACGTGATGCACTACGCTAGGCTAGGCGGTGTACTCGTGATAAAGTTTCCTGGAACTAGTTACGAGCTAGGCCTAGCTTGCGGTAGGCAGCACCCTGTATCTGTAATAGCTATACTAGACTTCGGTGAATCGAGGCTGAGTGAGGTGGGGAGGTCTGTCTGAGATAAAGCTTAGTAACGAAGAGCTTAGGTACATGGCTCTCTTCAGCGATATAACCGGGACTGATGTTAAGGACTGCATAATAGATCCAGAGGGCGGGACCATAGTCTTCATAGTACCCCCAGGTAAAGCCGGTTTAGCCATAGGTAGTAGAGGTGTTAACGTTAAGAGGCTCTCTAAGATACTTGGTAAGAGGATTGAGGTAGTGGAGTGGGCAGATAACCTAGAAGACTTCGTTAAGAACCTCTTCCTCCCAGCTAGAGTCCTGGGGACGAGCTTGATGAAACTTAAGGACGGTAGGAAGGTTCTGTACGTTAGGGTTAACCCAGAGGACAAGGGCCTAGCTATAGGTAAGGGAGGTAAGAACGTTAACAAGGCTAGGACCATACTGAAGAGGTACTTCGACATAGACGTAGTCTCGATAATCTAGGGTAGAGCTTATAAGTCTAGAGCAGGCTGTGTCTGTGAGGTGGAGGAATGCCGGGGTCTAAAGCTCCTAAGGGGCTCTACGCAGCTAGGAAGCTTAGGCTAAAGAGGCTTAAGTTTAGGTGGTCGCAGAGAGACTTTAGAGTAAGGATGCTCCACTTGAAGGAGAAATACGACCCGCTGGAGGGGGCTCCGATGGCGCGTGGTATAGTCATAGAGAAGGTCGGTATAGAGTCTAGACAGCCGAACTCCGCTCTCAGAAAGTGCGTACGCGTTCAGCTCGTTAAGAACGGTAAGGTAGTTACAGCTTTCGTACCCTGGGATGGCGGTATAACATTTATAGACGAGCACGACGAGGTAATAATAGAGGGTATTGGAGGGACTAGAGGTAGGTCTATGGGAGACTTACCCGGGGTTAGGTACAAGGTCGTAGCTGTTAACGGGGTCTCACTTAAGGAGCTACTCCGGGGTAAGAAGCAAAAGCCCTTGAGGTAAGAGGTTCAGCAACGTTTGAAAGCGGTAGTAGTAACGCATACAGACCTTGATGGAACGGCTTCGGCAGCGGTACTCCTTAGGTACCTAGGGTACGTCGACAAGTTCCTCTTTATCCAGCCAAATAGTCTCGTAAGAGCTATATCCAGCATTAACTGCGGCAGCGGGTGCTCTATATACGTATGTGACCTTAGTCCGAATAGCAGCAACTACACGGCTCTAGTAACGTCTCTTCATAGGTTAGTAGAAAGAGGGGCTAGCGTGTGGTGGTTCGACCACCATGTATGGGACGACCACTGGCTTTCTGAACTTAGGGGGATCGGTGTTAAGCTCTTCGTAGATAGGTCCACCTGTGCTACTGGTGTAGTAATAAAGTATCTAGGAGTAGCTGATGAAGTCTCAGTTAAGCTAGCTAGAGCTGCGTGCTCTCTGGATCTGTGGGTTTTCGATGACTGGTTAGGTAACTTCCTAGCCCGCTACATCGGGTTTAGTAAGAGCTCTAACTGGAGGAGGAGGGCTGTTGGGAAGCTCTCCTCGGGGGAGCTCCTCGACGAGGACGTCCTGAGGGTAGTTGAGGAGAGCGTGGATAGGGAGCTTAAGATACTCTCGGAGGTCTTAAGAAAGAGTAAGGTTAGAGAGGTCTGCGGAGGTATTCGAATAGCATATTACTACAAGTCCGTTAAGGACCACGTAACCTCCTACATAGCCTCCCTACAGATGTCTAGGTTCTCAGCTGATGTAGCATTAATCTGCAGAAAGGGATCCGCCAGCTTGAGGAGTAGAGGCTCAGTAAATGTGCGTGAGATAGCTAAGAAGCTAGGAGGTGGAGGTCACGAGTACGCAGCGGGGTTCCCCATTAGATCTAGACTTCTCCACAGGCTCCTCCTGTACCTAGGTATAACCAATCCCTATACCGAATGGTGCGCATCCAAGGTGGAGAAAGCCCTATGCAGTGGGGAGGGTTCTAGCTGAAGATCCTTAGCCCTAGAGTATGTAGGTGTGGATAGTAGAGGCCATTCCAGCACTCCAATACTTCTTGTAAACCGAGAGCAAAACCTCGAGTAGGTTCAAGGAGCTGTGAGCTACCTAAGGAGATCTTAATCCCCGAAGTGATTGCGCGAGACCCTACACTAAGGTCCTCGCTAAATTCCCGCAGCTGAAGACCCTACTTATGGAGTTTAGAGGATGTATTGGTGGCTGTTTCTTAGCTGGTTGCCATATAGGGTTTATAAGCTTTCTCTACCTACTCGTACCCGCCTAGGTGGGCTAAGCGTAGGTGGGAGCCTCGTGCTATTAAGCTGATAGCTACCTAAGACCATGTACCGGTAGTTCATGGGGTGTGGGCGAGGTGGACGACCCTTGAATACGACCATGAGTAAACACGAAGTAGTAGGGATGAACATTGAGGGTTAGACGGTGGGAGCCACGAACTCTACTACCGCTAGCCAAAGCGATGGTAAGTTAGGTAGGGTCTCCGGATTAGACCTCTCGGCTGAAAGCTATAACTGTAGCGGCTACGCAGTCATAGATCCCCAGGCGGTGCGTCTTACTAGGCTTGAATGTCTCTATAGCGATGAGCAGATCGTCTCAGCCATACTTGCTGACTCAGTAGTCCTAGTTAGCATTGACGCACCCCTGGTCGAGGTACCCCGCTTTAGAGAGGTTGATAGGGTAGCAATAGGCAAAGGGTTTAGGGTCATGTCACCAACTTTTAAGCACATGAGGAAGCTTACTGAAAGAGCATGGAAGCTGTATAAGGAGCTACTAATAGCTGGAGTACAGGTAATCGAAACCCACCCAAGAAGCGCTCTCAAGAGTTCGGGAGTCAGTGATGTAGTAAGTCTAGCATCTACCATAGGAGTGGACCTAGGACAGCTAGGTAGTAGGTTAGTGAGGAAGGACCTGGCAGATGCCTTAGTAGCTGCTATAGTAGCCCTATGTTACCTTAAAGGGGATTGCATAGACTTCATAGAGGCTAGTGATGGCATCATATACATACTGAAAAAGCTAAGAGCTTAGCTCACTCTGAAGAGGAGGTAACTTACTAACTACTTACTGCCCTTCTTACCCTTCCTCTCCTTCCCTCTGCCTTTAGATTGCTCCCTAGACTGCTTCTCCGTTTTCTCGCTCTTCTCCCCACCTATACCCATAAATAGAGTGGTCCTCTGCCTACCTCCCATACTAGGGCACCACGAACCAGAGGCTTTCTAAGCTTAAAAAGTAGGTAAGCTACTTATAGAGCGGATGATGATAAAGCCGAGTACCGACCATGAGGTATCTCCCGAAGTCTGACATAAGGTCTTAACTTGAAATACCCGAATCTTCCCACAACAGATAGGCCCCTACTACTCAGAACGCCGGTACCCAGACTCCAAGCAGTCTGGAAGCTGTTAGACCGAACTATGAGTAGATACTCCGTAGACTGATTGCTTATTCGAGTGTTTGGGATTTTCGGGAACTTAGGTAATATTTAAATACCTTAGAAGTCTAGTTTGTAGTTGAAGCAGGATAGAGTGTCTCCCGCTCCGATGACGGCTTGATTGCCATCAGGGGCGGGGGCTTAATCTTGACCTCCCGTAAGGCCGCCTGCGTGGTGGCGGTCGATGTAGCTCCCGATGAACCACCGAGAGAGATGAGGTGGCTGAGGGAGAAGCCCGTGCAAACACCTATAGTTTCGAGAATACCCGAAAGATAAAGCACGGGCGACCACCAGCTCCATCCGCGACACACCTGATTCTCTGGTACGCGGGAGCAAGTAGCTTATTAAGCTCTAGAAAGGTTAGTTAGAAGGAAGCTATGGTAAGGGGTTCACCATCTACTCAAGCAGTAGCCATACTGGAGATAGCCGCTAAGCTCGGGGGTGTGGTGTCGGGGGAGGCTCTCTATGCTGAGTTGAGAAAATTAAGCGATATCTCCTTCGGCGAGTTCTTAAGGTTACTAATGGTACTAGAGCTTAGAGGGCTTGTAAGAGTGACAACAGCCTCCGAGAGTAGGTTCTTTATTCACCTTACTGAGAGAGCCATAAAGATACTTACTACCAGAGAGCTACCTGAAGAAGAGTAGCATTGGTAGTACCTAGCAAGGGAACTCCACGACCAAGTGCCTAGATCTTCCGGGTAGGGCTTAGCGAAACCTTCTCGACTCCTCCAGTTTGAAGGGCGGGGATCCCCCTAGGTGGCCTGCAGCTCTCCCGCATCTACCGGACCTACACCCGTCATCTAGGGTACAGCGGGAGTAGGAGGAGACCTCCTACATTCTCCCTATGCTCTTCCTCTGTACCTGCGTGACCGCGCTTCCGCATCATAGTGCTTAAAGATGTCTACCTGTAGCCGACCCTCTCTCGACCTGAAGGATAGGGCTTTAGTACTTCGTAATCGGTTGCGAAGAGACTTACCTATCTCAACTCGGTTTCCAGATGAATTCGGGAACCTCTTTGAGGTTTATTACCGGGATGTTTATAGTGCCCGGCTTAAACCCTTTGTTGAACTCTACGTGTTCTCCGAACTCGTCAGACCTAACTATAACGTAGTTCCTGTCTAGGGGGAGCTTACACTCCTCGTCAACCCAGTAGTACATGAGGGGGATTCCGTAGTACCTGTAGAAGTCTTTAAACACCGCCATAACCCCGTACACACAGCTACCGCTCTGTGGGGTAAACCTGATTATGTACGTTGGCTGCCCCATCATAATCCCGGAGGCAGCTAACCTAGCTAGGTCTGAGAATTCCTTAACCCTAATCTTAACCAACCTACCTTCAAACCCCTCCATCTCTAAACCCTAGATACTATCCTCGAGTGTCTGTTATAACTGCAGAACCAAGCTCTCTACCGGGGGTCGGTTCAGAAGTTTTAAAGTTGTATAGATAAGAAGAGTAGGCTGCGATGGTCAGAGTAGTAGTAGATACGATGCTGGGGAACCTAGCTAGGTGGTTAAGGGTTCTAGGAGTTGATGTAGAGTACTCAAGGAAGTTTACTGATAGCGAGATACTGAGCAACGCATACCGCGAAGGTAGGGTAGTGCTTACTAAGGACTTAGGCCTCCATAGAAGAGCTTTAAGAATGGGTTTAAAGTCTGTCTACATACCTCCAGATACGGTTGACGTAGCCGAAATGCTAGTGCTAGTAGCTAAGGAGCTCGGCCTAAGTATAAGGTTCGATAAAGGGAATACTAGGTGTCCGATATGTAACACTAGGTTGAGCGTAGTTAGTAAAGCCCAGGTATCTACCATAGTCCCACCGGAGGTATTAAACAAGTACGACACCTTCTGGTACTGCCCTAAGTGCCACAAAGCGTACTGGCAGGGTAACCACTGGAAGACGATCAGCAACATCATAGAGAAGGCTAGGAGTAAGTTAAACGCGAACCTTAACTCTTCTTAGCTATCATCCTAGCTCCTATTACGAGAGGTGTTTAAGGTCTGCAACCACCCACCTCTAGGAGTTCTCTAGCGGGGACCGAGGACCTCGAGGTTTAAGAGCCCTTAAGTGACCTTAAAATACTCTAATGAAGAAAGCCCGGTTAGCGGATGGGAGAACCCCGCATAGATGTGGAGAGCCACGAACTACCCTAGGAAAACCCCCGCCCTTTAGTGCGGAAAGAGTTCAGTAGTGTGGTGTAGCGAGCTGTCAGCTACAGAGGTAGGTTCAGCGTTCCTCTGGCCCCCGCCAGCAAGTAGAGTTAGGGTAGGTCTAGTAATCCCGTCGTCTAACCTCTCCCTATACCCGGACGTGAGGTTTAAGACTAGGCTTGCTGGGGAGTTTGCTAGAGTTGCCTCGATATTCAGGGTTTCATCTCTCGCGGTATTCAGGGACCCAGATGCAGAGGAGTCGGACCATAGGCTCTTTGTGAAGGTATTGAAGTACATGCTCGTACCGCCGTACCTAAGGCTAAGAGTTTACAGGCTAGATCCTGAGCTAAGGTACGCGGGGTCGCTACCACCTCTCAACATCTACCCCCATAACCCTGAGGGGAGGGCTCCCGAGGTTGGTGACGTTAGGTACGGCCTAGTACTAGATGAGCACGGTGCTGTAGAGGTAGGTTGGAGGAGGCCCTGTAGGTTAGTCGAGCCCTCAGGTACTAGAGTAGGCTCCGTTGATCTATTTGAGGTAGTGTCTTTAGAGCCCTTCCTATGCCGGAGGGCGTCTGGGGCCGGTATCTATGTAGGCTACGAGGTCGTGGAGCTGAACAGCGCAAAGGACCTAGCTAGCTTCGTAGAGGGGTTCCAGCTAGTAGTTAACACTAGTAAGAGGGGGGTAGCGTTTAGTAAGGTATTATCCGACCCAGGTAGCGTCAGGAGGTTCTCAACCACGAGCTCTCTGTGCCTACTCTTCGGCAATCCGAAGAAGGACCTAGACGAGATCGCTGGGAGAGGTTTACGTATAGACTTAACGGTAAACTTCATACCTCACCAGGGGGTGCTATCTGTTAGAACCCTCGAGGCGGTAGCAGCATCGCTAGCTGCGCTTAACCTACTACTTACCTCGACTTTAAAATAGTTGACTTACTTGAATAGCTCTACTGAGGTCAAGGTACGTCCTTAAAGACCGCTAAGGTAGGGTACCTCCTCTATTACTACCTTATGGGGACCCTAGTACCGTCCCCAACTACCCAGTAGACCCCATCGTCCCTAAATTCCTTTTTCCATATAGCTGTTTCGTGTTTAACTCTCTCAACGACCTCCCTAAGAGCCTCCACCACCTCTCTCCTCCCGCGGCCTACTACTCCTACTGCAAACACTACATCGCCGGGCTTGAACTCTCCTACGCTATGGTATATCAGGACGGCTTTCAGCTGAGCTCTAGATGCTACCTCCTCAGCTATCCTACTAAGGGCCTCCTCCGCGGCTCTCTCGTGGTACTCGTAAACGAGCTTCTCAACTCTCTTCCCACCTAGAGACCCCTTGACTACCCCGAAGTACGTTGCAATGGCCCCGCTTTCACTATCTAAGTAGCCTAGGAGCTCCCTTAGGAAGTCCGCAACTGGTATCTGCTTCCCTAGGACTAGCTTAGCTTGCGATACTCCTCCAGCTGAGGGAGGTACCACGTCTACCCTAGGATCATCGCATATGTTTAGAATAGCCTCCTTACTAGTTATCAGGCTTCCCCCGTGGATCAGTAAGACGTAACCCAGCCTAACGAGCTCACGCACCCTATCCCTTTTCCCTAGGATCTCAAGGATCTCGGAGAATGGGATCTCGCACTTATCTACATCAACCTCCTCAAGCTCCACCCCTGCAAGCTCCCTTAATAGGGCATAGTACTTTAGCTTAAGCCTAGGCATAGACCGATCTAGGATACGCTGCAGGTATTTAAACGACATTAAGCTCTAGCTATACCCAACCTCAAGGTATCAACTAAGTGATACCTAGAGGTTGCTGGATATTAACCTACTGCGCATTATATATACTGGTACTGATATGCGTGTTAAAAGTCTTCTTACGAGTAGGTACCCTACGGTCTCACGAAACGACCTACTAACCCACGCGAGGTCTTTAATGAGGGACCTCGGGTTAAGGGTCCTCCCAGTAGTTGAGGAGGGGAAGCTTCTTGGAGTTATAACCCGTGAGAGCGCTCTAGCCATTACCTCCACTAGGTCTAATACCCTAGTACGTGATGTTATGGAGTCCCCTAGGTTAGTTTTTAGCACGGAGGAGGACCTTTGGACAGCTCTGAAAGCTATGCTAGAGTTCGATGAGTGGTACGTACCGGCTACGTCAGCTAGTAACAGGTACGAGGGGATTCTCGAAATAGATGGCTTCCTTAGAAGTGCCCTAGCTGAGTTCTCCGAAATGAGAGGCTTGGGGTCAGTGAGGGACTTCATGTCTAGGAACGTTAAGTATGTAACCCCTGATGAGACTATAGCTAGGCTCTGGAGGAGGATGTTAAAGACAAGGTACGCAGGCTTCCCGGTAGTACGTAGTAGCAGGGATATGGAGGTGGTGGGTATGATAACACAGCACGACCTCCTAAAGAAGGGCTATACGAGGATTGAGCTAGAGTCCGAGGCTGGGCCTAGGAAGTCGGCCAAGGTTAGGGAGGCTATGACTACTCCCGCTATAACTGTGAGGGAGGGTTCGGATATGTACCTAGTTGCGGAGGTCATGGTTAGAAACAATATCGGCAGGCTACCAGTAGTAAATGGTAAGGGGTACCTTATAGGTATAGTGGATAGAAGTGATGTCTGCAGAGCTTACGTAGTAGCTAGGGGTGTTAGACTATGAAGCTACCAAACCCTCGCAGGATGTATGAGAAGGCTAGGTGGCTTAGGAGCGACGGTAAGCCTAACTTCGCCTCGGTACTACGTAGTAGGCATTCTGAGCTGAAGGCTCTAGTAGATAGTAATGTACCTGTGGTATCTCCTCAGACTCCTCTACTTAACTGTATTGAGGAGATGTATAAGCGTAGGTTTAGAGCTGTACTCGTAGCTAAGTCTAACCTGTTTAGCGGTCTCCTAACCTTTCACGACGTAGCTGACTACCTAGGTGGTGGGTACAGGCACAGGATAGCTCTCGAAAGGTACGGCGCTAATCTATTCAAAGTTCTCTCAATAGCTTCGCAGGAGCTGATGAGTAAGGACATAGCGTACGCTACTGCCGACACACCCTTGGAGAAGGTCCTAGAGCTCATGGTTATTGGAGGCTTCGGCCTGATCCCTGTGACGGACTCAGCTGGAAGACCCCTCGGAGCTGTTACTGAGGGTAGTATAGTTAGAGCATTCTCATGGAGAGTCGGTAGGAGACCTGTGGAGGATTTTATGACTAGGAACGTAATAGTATCAAAATCTGAGGGCAGGTTAGGTGATGTACTGCGGTTAATGGTCTCGGCAGGGGTGAGGAGGGTCCCCCTAGTAAGCGAGGACGGGAGCATCCGAGGAGTTGTAAGCTGGCGTGGTGTAGTTGACTACATAGGCTCCCACAGGGTCTTCGAGATCCTTAGGGAGGGTCTTATCACGGAGTTCCTAGAGCTTAAGCCGGAGGAGGTAGCTGATGAAGACCTATTAGTAGTGGAACCGGATACCACCCTAGAGTACCTAGTTCAGAAACTCCTTGATAGGGGCTTAGACTACGCTCTAGTAGCTAGGGGGGAAGAGCTGGCTGGTATAATCACGGAGAGGGATATAATGTACGCAGTTATAGGAGCATGAGGTGGGAGTTGTGAAGGTTAAGGTAGAGCACTACATGAGCTACCCTGTAGTAACGGCTGCTCCAAGGGATAACTTAGCTAGGGTAAGAAACCTGATGCTAAGGTATAAGGTTGGGCACATAGTTATAGCTGAGGAGGAGAAGCCTCAAGGTATTATAAGTGAGAGGGACTTTGTTAAGCTACTCTATAATAGGAAGTGGCTGTCTAAGCCTCTAACGGATATACTAGCCCAGGACATAATGTCGAAGCCTGTCTACGCTACCCTGCCTACTAGGAGGGTGGTATACGTAGCTAAGAAGATGCTTGAAAAGAACGTGGGGTCTATAGTAGTAGTTAAGGATAGCGCTTCAATGAAGATAGCTGGCATCGTAACTAAGACGGACCTAGCAAGAGCTTACGCAGAGAACTTCGAGGGTGTTTTAAAAGCTGGTAGCTACTGCGAGAAGAGCGTACTCTTAGCTAGCCCAGCCCACTCAGTGTACTACATTATGGAGGGGGTTATAGAGGGTAAACCTGTAGTTGTTGTAGATGGTGGGAAGGTAGTCGGAATAGTAAGCAAGAAAACGGTGGCCTTCCTCAGTATACCAGCGCAAACAGTTAAGAAGCCCCTAAAACTACGTGGAGTTGCACCGAGGGGTGTAGAAGCCTCCGTTAAGGTATACCCAGCAGTAATGGTTTCCGAGATCATGAACACGAACATAGTAGCTGTAGAACCCAGCGAGGATTTAGCCTCAGTAGCGCACATAATAGTACGTAGTAACCTCGACGCAGTACCTGTAGTAGACGAGAGGGAGAATCTCGTAGGCATCGTAACTAAGACTACCATAGCAAGAGCTCTCGTAGAGGCCGGGTCTAGAAGAATTACGTGAAGCTCTCAAGCAGCTTCCAGCACATAAGGTAGCTCTGCTTACCCTATGGAGCTCCTCTAAAACCTTCCCAGAGCCCCGGCAATTAAGTACAAAAGCTTCGAAATCAACCTAAACTAGGGTATGAAACCAGACTTAAGTAAGCTGTGGGTTCGGGAAGCACGCTTCTGGGTAAGCCTTGGTAATGGTAAGGTTAGGTGTAATCTATGCTACAAGAGGTGCCCGATAGCTTCGGGGGGCTACGGTGCGTGTGGTGTTAGGTATAACCACGAGGGGGAGCTCTACACGCTAGTCTATGGCTTACTTACGGCAGTTAACGTAGACCCTATAGAGAAGAAACCCTTAATGCACTTCCACCCAGGTTCATCCGTACTCTCTATCTCGACCGCGGGCTGTAACTTCATGTGCTCCTTCTGCCAGAACTGGACTCTATCCCAATCTAGGCGTAGCGAGATCTTCGGGGAGTACGTAGAGCCTGAGGAGCTTATTAGGCTAGCTAGGAGGTGGAATTCCGACGGGATTAGCTACACGTACAACGAGCCCACGATCTTCTACGAGTACATGTACGACGTAGCTAAGCTAGCTAAGTCGAGGGGCCTCTTCAATACCATAGTGACCAACGGCTACATGACCGAGGAGGTCGTTGACGAGTTCTCAAAGTACCTAGATGCAGCTACGGTAGACTTTAAAGGAGGGGGTAACAAGAGCTTCTACGTAAAGTTCATGGGGGTCCACGACCCCGAGCCTATATTCGGCACTCTCCTAGAGATGAAGAGAAAGGGCATCTTTATAGAGATAACAAACCTTGTAGTGCCAAAGTACGGCGACAGTGTAGACGATGTAAGGAGGCTAGCTAGGTGGATAGCGGAGAACCTAGGTGAGGAAACACCGTTCCACCTACTAAGGTTCTACCCGCACTACAAGTTAAGCTACTTACCTCCAACAGATGTAGCTACCCTGGAGAAGCTAGCTAGGGTAGCTCAATCTGAGGGCTTAAAGTACGTATATCTAGGGAACGTACCAGGTCATAGGCTGGAGCACACCTACTGCCCTAAGTGCGGCTACCTAGCTGTAAGGAGGTATGGCTTCTACATAGTTGAGTGGAACCTAGTTAAGGGGAACTACTGCCCTAAGTGCGGCTATAAGCTTAACATAGTTGGAGAGTTTAGGGAGGGCTTCACTACAAGAGTATGACTATCTACACTATCTTCAAGTATCCTGATCCCTAAAGCTAGGGCTGGGGTGCTCTACCTAATAACGAGTTCCAGCTCTCAGAAGGGTCCTCGCACTGAGGGTCAAATATAACTCTAGCCTCGTAGATAGCCCTCTCCTGGCTATCAGCTGCGTGAACTATGTTCTCAAGTATTGAGGTAGAGTAGTCCCCTCTTATGGTCCCTGGAGGTGCCTTCCTACCGTCTGTAGGACCTATTAGGTTTCTTACTACCTCGACAGCTCCATCGCCTTCTACTAGTACAGCAACTACGGGACCTGACGTCATGAAGTCCACAAGGCTCTGGTAGAAGCTCTTGCCTCTGTGGACGTCGTAGAGAGCTTCGGCGCAGTCTCTCTTAAGTTTCAGCATCCTTAGTGCTACTATTCTCAGTCCTTTCATCTCCATTCTTCTAAGTACCTCACCAACTAACCCTCTTCTGACTCCGTCTGGCTTTATCAGGAGGAACTCTAGCTCGTTGGGCATGAGCCTCACTTTCTCTTAATGTAGAAGGCGCTCCACGGCATCTTCTTAGGGTCCCTACCTAGCTTGTAGCTCTTGAAGCACCTACTAGAGCAGAAGTGGAGGATAGTACCATCTCTAAGTACATAGGTGAGCCCTGACCCGGGCTCTATCCTACTTCCACAAAAGCTACAGTTGTATACCTTCGGCATCTCTACCTCCCCTCTACTGGGGAGGTACCGCTTTAAAGCTTTAAAGCGGGAGCTCCAGAGATACGAGGTGTACGTAGAGGTGGGTGAGGTTAGGAGAGTAGATCTAACCCAGCCGGATGTGAACGTCGTTGAGGAGTTCGGCTTCCCAGCTGAGGTACTCCAAATAGTGGGTAGGACAGGCGTTACAGGTGAGATAACCCAAGTAAGGGTAAGGGTACTAGACGGTAGGGATAGGGGTAGGGTTATCACCCGTAACGTTAAAGGTCCAGTTAGAGTTGGGGATATAGTAATACTTAGAGAGACTGAGAGGGAGGCTAGGAAGCTGACAGCTAGGTAGGGGCTGTGCGAGTACCTTTAAGGTAGGAAGCTAGATCATGTTCGTAGATGTACGCAGATCTAAGCTCCCGAAGGACCTCAGCTACTTCTGGATACCGCAAGTACTGATAAGACCAGTCTGCCGTAGTAGCCTAGTCCTAGTGGACTGCTATTTCTCTAGGCACCTAGGTAAGCGTTCTCTAATGCTCCTACTCTCTAGGAGCTTGAGGAAGGTACCGAACCTAGTTACAGCAGCACCAGTAGAGTCCCCAGTACTCTACTCCGATGGCTGTAACATACTCCACTACGTAGAGACCCTTACTCACTTAGGTAACCAGATAGAGTGCGGGGATATCTCCGAAATGCTCCTCAGACCCCAGGATGCAAGATCTGGGAAGCTAATACTAGAGCTAACTAAGACCATGCTTAGGCTACTCTGCTACCCGGAACCTCCTCTAGAGTTTAACCAAGTCTACGTCCTAATAGCACTTGACTTAAGTAGGAAGCAATCCTACTACGTTATAGACAATAGGGTAATAAGGTCAGCAATACTAGAGGAGGTGATCTACGGTAACCTTGGGGGTATTAAGCTATTCAAGAGCTGACCCCTACCCACTCCCTAAAGGCTCTTAACTACTCGGAACAGACTACCCTACTAATCCGCTGCCTCCCCCCGTTTGAAGGGTAGGGGATTCAGCTGTAGAGCTGTAGAACTTCTAAGTTTTTAACCTCTACTAGCATGCGGAAAGCGGTGGTACTAACGGGAGCTAGAAGTCCCGGCTACCGGCTTCTAATAGCGATAGCTATAGGGTTCGTATTAGGGCTTGCTGTAGGCTTCGCTCTCCTCGGGTTACCGGAGGCTACGAGAGCCGGTGCTACTGCGTGGTTTAAAGCTCTCGGGGATATATTCGTAAGGCTCATAAGGATAGTCATACCACCGCTCATATTCTTCACTATAGCAGCTGCGGTAGCCTCCATAGCTGACTTAAGGAGGTTAGGTCTAGTGCTTCTCTGTATGCTAGTACTGTACATAGGTACATCAGTTCTAGCAGCTACTTGGGGGGTTTTAGCTGGTCAGGTATTTCAGCCTGGGACTGGTATAGGCCTTCAACCACCTCCTGGATACACCCCGCCTAAGCCGCCGTCAGCTATAGACATACTGATGAGCTTCTTCCAGGTAGACTTCAGCGCTCTCCTAACGGTAGGCGGAGCTATGACCATGATAATATTCGCGATAATACTTGGAATAGCCGTGGTACTACTAGGTGAGGAGGGTAGGAGGGTCTACTCCGTCCTCAGGCTAGCCTCTAACGTTATGATAGCCGTAGTTAGGGTTATAATGTACTACGCACCCGTAGCCATATTCGGCTACGCAGCCTGGTTAATAGCTACCTACGGACCCCAGATGCTAGGTGCTTACGGTAAGTTCCTAGGAGCTCAGTACGCCTTCTCCATCCTACACCTCTTCCTAATCTACAGCATCATAGTAGCCGTGGGAGGTCTCAGCCCGCTGAAGTACTTAACCATACAGTCGACACCGTTCCTAATAGCCTTCACAACCAGGTCCTCTGCTGTAACCCTACCCTACAACATGGAGGCCTCCAGGAGGATGGGGGTTCCGGAGGAGGTCTTCCAGATAACCCTACCGATAGGAGCTACCGTTAACATGGACGGTACAGCCCTGTACCAAGCACTCTCAGCTCTTTTCGTAGCCCAGCTCTTCGGGATAGCTCTAACCCCAGTACATATAGGTCTAGCAGTAGCATCAGCAGTAATAGGTTCCGTAGCTACAGCTGCCATACCTGGTGGAGGCACGATAATGCTAGCCTTCGTTCTAAGCGTACTCGGGCTACCGCTAGAGGGTGTAGGTATAATGATGGTGATAGACCCCCTATCCGACGCTATGAGGACAGCCATTAACGTCTCAGGAGATAACGCGTGCACAGTCCTAGTAACGAGGCTAATAGGTCTAAAACTTCACTCCTCAGCTTAGTAGCTAAACCATTAGCCAATTTTTAATTCCCTCTGGTTTACTTACAGAAGCCGTTTGTCCCTAGATGCTCATCCTCATTAACTTATATTCGTTCGTTGCACCTAGGGACTTCCACCTCGCCCACAGGGATTTCGGTATCCCTGTGAGGTCATGGGTGGCGGTCGAGGCTAACGGAATGAGCCTCCCATCTACACCTAGCCCGCCCAGGCTCGGAGCAGAGCTCCCATCGCCTAGGCGGGCTCGGATGAGAAGATTAACGCATGCAACTACGTCTCTGTGCCAGAGCTCGCCGCCTATACTGCACCTACCGATCCCGCTGTCATTGCTGTAGACTATTGGAGTACCATGTACTGGGCACTTCCTGGAAGCGTTCTTGGGGTCTACGTAGACCACTGGGACTCCATGCTCCCTCGCCTTCTCCTCGATAGCCCTCTGAACACCTCTAAAGCTAGCCTGGTATATCCTGTGGCGTAGCTGGTCGTCCATCACATGGTTGATCATCCCCCTAGCAGGGTTCTTGCCTAGCTTCTCTAGTGCAATGGCGTGCCGCCTCTCCTTAGCAACTCTCACAACAATGTTCGCCAGCTTCCACCTCAAATCACTCTTTCGCTTTCTCTCCTTGAGCTTTCTGAAGATTTTCCTCTTAGCTCTGCACCTGGCACCGTAGAGCTTGTCGTATTTTTCTTGAACTCCCTTCCTACGGTAGTAGTACCCTAAGACAATGTCCTTGAACCCTGTTTCAAACAGGTAGACCCCGCCCTCAACCAGTACCGCGACGCTATTCTCGTTCACGTCAACAGCTACGAAGCCTCTCGGCTCGTAGGCTTCGACGCTCCTCTTGAAGGTCAGGTAGATGTTGAGTCTCCTGCTCTTCCTATCTAACTTCACCTTAGCTTCTGAAGCTACCCTCCATCCGCCGTTAACGTATTTCCAGTACTGCTTATGTGGCTCGAAGCCCGCCTCCACCCACCCCTTGTGCGTTGCTATCATAATAGACGTTAACCCGCTTGGCTTCCACAGGTGGTCGTCGAGCCGGATAGAGACGCTTCTGATCTCTGGGTAGTCCCTGCTCGTTAAGCCTCTCTTCTTCAGCCTGAGGAAGCTCTTAGCCCTAGTAGCGGCATCCTGGCATGCTGTGTAAGCGTAGTGCGACGGTAGGTGAGGGTATAGCCCTCTAAGCTCGCGGTACTTCAACGCTTTAAGCCTTGTGAAGCTAGTGGTGTTGCTTCTAACAGCGAAGATCGCTAGTTGCTCAACCATGTTCCTATACATGCCCTCAAGCTCTACAAAGACTCTAAACACTCTTCTTGGTAGAGGAATTGACTTAACAACCACAGTCCTAGCAACTTCACTCACTCCTCTCAACCTCCTCTAGGAGCTTCTTGAATCCCTCCACGAGCTTTTTCTTCCTGCGGCTCCTCATTCCGTAGAGCTTCTCAGCGAAAGATGTTACTATCTCTACCAAGTCCTCTACAAGCTCCTGATAAGCGTCCCTAGGCTCCTCGCCAAAGGCAACTTTATTCTAGCCCCGTACTGCTTGAAGAAATACTCCAGGTACTCGAAGCCGAACCTAGTCAGCCTATCCCTATACGTGACTACAACCACGTCCACCTGCCTGTTCACCACGTAGTTGAGGAGCTTCGCTAATCCCTTCCTATCAGTCTTTAACCCGCTAGCAACATCTCTCAAAACATCGACAACTCCATACCCTTTAGAGGTGCAGTACTCTGCGAGGTACTGTACCTGCCTCTCCAAGTCGCTCCTCTGGTCTGATGAGCTGACGCGGTTTACCTCATCCTTGGAGGGTTAGTCCTGGAGGTGTTTTCGCGGCTTTCATAAGGTAGCTTATGTCCGAGAACACTAGGCTGATCGCGTCGCTTAGGTCAACCTCGATACCGCTTCCTAAGGATACTTTAACCCCCTTTATAGACTCTCCGTCCTTAAACACGTAGATCTTAACTCCGTAGTTTGCTAGTATAGCTGCTGCGAGCCCTCCTCTACCGCTTTCGTACAGCTTCCTAACTAAGCTTAGGAGGTTTCGAGCTAGGCTATGGCTACAGCTCCTTAACTCGCTGGATCTCTCTAGTAGGGCTATTGCTAGGGCTGCAGAGAGGAAGTCCCGGGATTCGCTAGCTATGTGAGGTACGCTATCTAGGTCTGAGCAGGTAAGCTCTCCCGCTAGGAACTTACCTACCTCCCTCTCGATAGAAAAGCCCAGTACGTTCTGAAGGGGGATGTCGTAGCTACCTCTAACTAAGCCTACTAGCTTAGGTATTAGGTCCCTGTACCTCTCCGGTAGCTCCCCGAGGGCAGCTACGAGGGTTTCCACCTCCTCGGTGGGGTCTCCCTCTAAGAGCTCTGCAAGAACTTTCACCAGCTTAACCCTGCATTCCCCATTTCCTCTACAGCTACTTAGGATTCTCCGGATCCTAGATGCTACGAGCTCTCTCTTACGTACACGCGATAGCCCTAGGAAGTCTGGGACCGGCATAGACTAAAGCCCCCTAGGACTTACTCCGCTTATTAGCTAACTTTATGCAGTCTGCTACCACCTTATCGACAAGGTCCCTGTGCTCCAGCCTTACATGCCTCTCCGGGTTCATGGTTAGGGTCTTACCGCAGATAGTACAGTAGTACCCGCCGGGTACTTTAACGACTACTGGCGTCAGTGAGGTCAGAGAGTTGAAGGCGATCCTCACAATAACCTGAGCTACTCTGTAGTTACCAGCTTTCTCTACAACCCTCTGTATGTAACCTCTAAGCTTAAACTTACCTATCCGATACCTGTGGCTCAGAGTAGACGGGGACTCCCCATCGATGAGGTACTCCTTAAGAGCGTAGAGTACAACTAGGTCTCCAGCGAGTACCTTAACCACTAGGTATCTTAAAGCTTCAGTAACCCCTTCAGGCACCTCCTACACCTAGGACTCCTCTATAATAAGGGGTTCTTTAAAGCAGTTAAGCCAATAGAGTCTTCCGAACTGCGAGGTGGGATGCGTGCTAGCTCTAGGGAGTTTACTGACTATACCATTTTTAAATCGAGTAGCTCTATACTATAGGGTTAGGCTGTTGAACGATGATGTCTTAGTATCTGTTAGACTACCTGAGGAGGTTGTTGAGGCTATAGATAGCCTAGTTAGGAGCGGTGTAGCTGAATGCCGTAGCGATGTACTGAGGCTTGCAGTACTCCTAAAGCTCAGGAGCATGGGCTATACGATAAAGAACGAGGAGCTCAGCAAGCTGCTGTCTAAGCTCGAGGTTAGGTGAGGCAGTAGTTGAGCTCCTGGGAACCTAGGTGGGTTAGGAGAAAGGTATCCGCGCACGGTATTACCGTAACCACGTGCTACGACCTCACAACCTCCCTACTGCTTTGTCCCTTCTGTAGTGATGTGAGTATAGATGAGCTATGCCCAGAGGGTCAGGAGGGGGTCATTCCAGTAGCTAGGGTAGCTCTCTTTATAACTGCTGAGGACCTAATAAACCACATGAAGACTCACTGGCATGGTAAGAGATATAAGAGGATTAAGATCCCTACAGCTAGGGAAGGCGATGAGGGAGGTGAGGAGGGTATTCTTAGGAGATTCTCTAACGTCAAACCTACTGGCAAAGGAGGGAGACCTGGTAGTTGACTTCTGGGAAGGTGGTAGCGACCTCTACGGGTGGTCCCTAGGTAGCTACTGCGTGGATAGGGTACCGTTATTCCTAAAGAGGAGCTGTTGCCTAAGCACCCTTAGGTGGGATCTCCTAGAGGTAGACGTCGCCGTAAGTGTAGAGGGTCTGGAGAGCGTTGTTGAGGAGAAGCTTGGGAACTTAGGTAGTACTGTACTGGGGTTAGGAGGTAAGCTCTACATCCCAGCTAAGCCGGCTTGCAGCTACTTCAGGAAGCTGAAGTCGGTAAGTAGGGCTCAGTACCTCTACTCACCCCTAGTTAAGGTAGACCTAGAACGTAGGGAAGTCACCACATACCACACGAAGATAATGTTCTCAGAGCTCACTAACACCCTACCGCTACACTACTTCCTACTGAAGAGCGGGCTCGAAAGCTTAGCTGAAGAGCTGGAGTTCAGCCCAGCCCACGTACTAGCGCTAGTAGCTGAGAGCCCCCTAAAGGAGTTCTCAAAGCTATTCATAGGTTACAGAAGGTACTTAACCGGCTGCGTTATCTCCTACAGAGAGGAGCCCCTCGGCAACCTCCTCTACGTAATAACCCCTCTAACTAGGAGGGAACTCAAAGAGGACCTAGCGGCTAAGGTTGTAGGGGAGCTCAAGAGGCTTAAAGTAATTAGCGGATCACCCAAGTCCTACAGGTCTTTCTACGTAAAGTACTTCAGGTTCCACGGAGACCCTAGGAGAGCTCTAGGAGAGCTAAGGAAGTACGGGGTCCTGTCTGTAGGTAGGTACGGTAGCTGGTCCGAGCTAGACCTCTGCACGATATGTGAAGCACTCTAGCCCAACATTACAAAGAGTAAAGCTCCCGGCCGGTACTGTAGCAGCCATTACCCAGGTAACCGGCTCCGCCCGGGCTAAGACTTACTAAGGAGCATTTCAAAGAACTATTTGCTTACCTTTCCTTCGAATCGCTTCGCGTTACTTCATGGTATTGGCTTGCTGAGCTCGCTAGTTTTCGGCGGGCTCACTTGACAACTGAAAAAGTACTTTAAGGTTTATCACAGGAATTATCTCGGGGTGGGCTATTGAGAAGCCTTAGAGGCTTAGTCCTCTCTACTAGGTCCAAGGGCGTTCTAGCTTCGCTTATCGCTACGGTAGCTCTCGCCTCGGTCATAGCCTTCGCGCTCCACCCCGAGTACGTCACCGCCTTGGGTGCAGCTATTAGCGGTGAGAAGGCTCTAGTAATTTCTCTACCTAGGGACTTTAGGTCCCTGAACCTTAGTAGCTTGGATAGCTACTACGTCGAGCTCTGGGCCGTTACCCCGGATGCCGTTGTCGAGGTCTACAGGGGCTTCCTCGACCCGGGGCGGCCTATCCTTAAACTAGCCTATAAGGATCTGAAGGATGTCGTGGAGAGGTGGCTGGAGCATTACAGAGCCCACGGAGACTACTGGAGACCCGCTCTACTTATCCAGGTATCTGCCTACAGTAGGGAGTGGGGCGTCACCGCAAACCTCTTCGGAGCATCGGTAGTGTACGACCCGAGGCTATTCGTGGATAGGTTCCCCAGGGTAGAGGTACGAGCAGTAAACCTGGAGGACTTTACCATAGTTAAAACCGGGGAGTTAAGGCTGGGACGTAGTAGCTCAACACCTACTACCCTCAGTGCTGAGATTGAGATGCTGCCTACGTCTACTACAACCACCCCGGCACTACCGTACCCATACCCGACATGCGGAAGGCCTTGTCCCGCAGAGTGCGACTGCTGTGAGCCGAACTCGTTCTTCAGTAGGTGGTCTATCGTGAGTACACTTTTCGACTCCAGTGACCCCCGTATACCGGAGTACCTAAGGGATAAGGTACCGATCGTAGTAGTCTACAGAGACCCTGACTCGCTCCAAGGCTACTTTGGCGCCGACTACGCTATCGAACCTCTTAGCACGCTTAGGTTCAGGGTGACTCTCCTTTACAACACTCGCGAGTACCCCATATTCGGTAGTGCTTCAGGGGAGCTGAACTTAAACCGAGGATATACATACTTTGTAGCTACGGACTCTCCGAACACCATTAGGTTCACATATTGGACCGGTTCGTATAAGCTGTACAGCGTGCAGTTCTGGGATTGCTGTACAGTTAGGAGGTGCGACGGCTGGGGTTGCTACCACGAGAACTACTGCCAAGCCGGTGGCGGTGGTCTACTAATGGTCGTAACCTACGTAACACCCGTTGGAGAAATGTCGCCCGCTCTCTCTCCATCGGAGTTCCCGATAGACATAAACTTCATTAGGCAGAGGAAGGCCTATACATCAATATGCCTAGCGGAGAATGTGGAACAAACACTCCCAAGGGACCCCTACGAGATAAGGTTAAACTTAGTTAACCTAGCTATGGCTGCAACGCTATCTAAGCTTGGAGTACCTTGGCAGTGGGACGTACTACTGGCAGCAGCTGTGGAGAACATGCCCGTAGCGGTAGAACTCGTATACGGTGGGGGAGCTCGCGAGGAGCTAAGGCTGGAAAACGGCGGTACCCCTAGGTGTGCTGATATTTACCTCCAGGTAGCGATCTACCCGCAGAGCCCAAGTACATTCAAGTGGACCCTGATTCACGTTAAGTAGCTACCTCTAGGTCAAGCTCTTCTAGGTTCGAGACACCTCCGGTACCCAACCCCCACCGATGGGTATTTTGGTACCACGTAACGCTCCTCAAGATAACTTAGCTTCGGTTTAGCAGTTCCTAGATGACCTCAACGCTAACCTTACAACGGATCAAACCCTCAGAGGAGGGCCTAGTGCACCAGCACAGCATCGGCTATCAGAGGGTCTTCGAGGAAGGCGAGGATATCTACCTCGTCCTCGGGTGCTTCGTCGAAGTAGAGGGCTAACGATAGTATTAGGTCCTCTAGCTCCTCGACCGTCGGCAAGGACTTGATCACGACCTTAACCCCGTTTATGGATAGGAACGGGGTCTTGGTGTTGATGGTTACCGGTACTACAT